>Ga0157363_1000648_pt1 | contig 27047 bp, 5 predicted proteins | sample AttsexASBM1_FD_111477 | JGI IMG/M metagenome (GOLD analysis project Ga0157363, IMG submission 111477) | Fungus gardens microbial communities from leaf cutter ant in Ribeirão Preto, State of São Paulo, Brazil - Atta sexdens ASBM1 | ecosystem: Host-associated > Fungi > Mycelium > Unclassified ... | reverse complement strand
TCTCTCTCTCTCTCTCTCTCTCTCTCTCCTTTCCTCACGACAGGAAAAGTCGAATTAATAAAATCACGGTTATCCGTGCCCTTTTCGTGTTTATGCAGCCGTGCAAGCAGCCATAAAAATGGCACGACGAGAGAGAGAGAGAGAGAGAGAGAGAGAGAGAGAGAGAGACAAAGACTCGTTGCCATTACGAATCAAACGTAATAATACGCAACCGATCGAATATTCCACCTGTACGGGGTGTTGTACAATTGTCGATAAACCGTAACCTTGACCGACTTAACAATCCGATCGATTCCGCGACGAAAGAGAAACTTTAATTGACGGAATTATATTGGTGAAACGCGCAGATCTCAACTTACTTGTTGTGACCATTTGTGATGAGTTAGTATCGATAATTATCGAGGTCAAGTAACGAATGTCGCAAAATGATATCATTTATTAATTATTATTATAGTTAGTAATTAATTATTATTATAGAATTCAGAGTAAAATAAATTTTAGTTAGAATTTTATGTGACATATAATATGACGAAAACATTTGAAAAATCAGAAACAAATATATATTTAAAATATATAGTTCCGAAATTCGCAACTCAAAATATTATATTTATACTGGAAAAAGAATCTGATTACTTTAATTAGAATTCTGATTGAAAATTGGATCAATCAAAATTTTATGGTTGATTCTATTATGATTGTAATTGAAATAATCAGAATTCTGTTTAATATGATTAGAATATTATCTTCTGGTTTATTTATTCTCAACTAGAAATTGTTCTCAAAAATTTTTCTTGAATTAAATAAAAAGCTATTTGTAAATTTTTATTTTAAATAGACTTTTTAAAATATACGCGTATAATTACAGACGATTTTAAATGGTCACCTGCGAATATTAGTGAACGCATGGCATTAAAGTGCTTACTAAAATTACCGCACGCGCAACTCAGGACAGGTGACCATATAAACATAATTGGCCATATTTAAACTCATATTAAAATTACTGCTTAAAATAAATTTAAATAATTAAAATAAATAATTTTTTTATTAAATTTCTCGGAAACTATTTTGCTATAGTATTTTGAATTGTGAATTTCAAGATATCCTGTATAATAAGTACGTACATAAGCAAAATATACTTTTTAAAATATTATTGAAAAGTTTTGTTTCAAATAATCATTCTAATAACCAGTAATTTAAATAGTTACATCTAATTATTCACTTTATTTTTAAAGCGATGAAATTTTCAATTTTCATGGCAATTTAGATTAAAAAGAATATTCATTGTAGAAAAAAACATGCTATACGTTTGCTAGCCAAATGACTTTTTAAATTGAACCTTTTTATCGCATATGTATTATTATACGGATCCAGTATGTGTTAAATTGTAGTCTGTTTCGGCGGCTCTCCAATCTAAAATAATGCTCGTCAAAATTTTGCTGCGTAGGCTTGCACTTTTACATGAGAGTCCACAAGAAAGAGTTTGAACGTCACGTTCGATCAATTAAAATTACATTTTGCGCTCGTTTTTTAACTCATAAGTTGAATCGATCGTAAACCATATTTACTAATAATTCAATTTAAAAATTGCATTTTTTATTATCTGCTGTACATTTAGTGTATCCATCTAATCTTATAGATTTGGCGCAATAATAGAAAAAATCGTTATGTAACACATAACGTATAATTTCACGATACATGTGACAATCGCGTGATAACATATTATCTCTACTGATTCTTGGAAAATATATATTCCCTGTAATAACATACTTATTGTTGTAGAGAACACAGCTTAGACAGGTGCGACAAACAGAAAGAAAAATATCTAAATATATTTATCAATTTATTCTAATAATTATGATTATAATGCGTTTACAATTGCTAAATTTTTTTACTTGAAACAAAAGATAAGTTATGTCTTTAAGAAAACAGGAAATGTAAGAGATAAAAATGAATGTGACATTGAATTTATCTTTGATAGTATTTTAAATCCATTTTAGAGATTTATTATGGACGTTAGAAAGGATAAAATTCTAATTAGAATTTTATGTGATATACTACAATATAATAAGAGAAACATTTAAAAAATCAGAAACACGTGTATATATATATATATATATATATATATACACATATAAAATATACATTAAAATACAATAAAGCATACATCATATACGTTACTTAAAATTATAAACAGAATTTCGAAATCTGAAATGAATTGTATATATAAGTTATTTAATGGGTTTAATATGCACGGTAAATAAAAGTGAAAGGAAAGACATATTCTAAAAAACCTATGCGTCGCACGAATGTTGAAATTTCGAAGGAATTTGATATAGATATCGTTCGCGCGAAATTTGTCCGAGCAAGTCGTATCCCTGATGCGATCTGATCATTACTATTAGGCGGGATTTGCGATTAAACGCAAAATAATGTCGACAAATATTTATCAAAGACACGATCGGCTGGCATTCGAGTGCATTAAACGATGACATCTAAGAATTCACATTTTATTTTGACGCACAATAATTAGTTACAATAATTACAATAATTACTCATATCTTAATTTATTTATATTTATAGTTTTATTTATATTTATAGTTATTTATAGTTTTATATTTTTTATAGTATTATATTTTTCAAGTTGTATATACATAGTTGTCTCGTTGATGTATTGTTACATAATATTATTATTATTTGTCGTTTCTAATACATGAAAAGGATGATTATGCCGAAATATCTAAAAATTTAGGTAGATATAGATTTGAAAATAATTTTGTTGGATCATAATTACGTAAGAGTATTAAAGTATGACGAGCAATTCTGAAAAAAGTTTTGACATTCTATAATTATAACCAGTTTGAATACGTCCTACATAATAATTTTGATAGTCCAATAAAACTATTTTCAGATCTGTATTTAGCTAAATTTTTAAATAAATTATGGTAGAGAACGCCTCGAAGGTTTAGATGTTTCGAATGATACATTATATGTATATTTTTTGTTCAATCAAATTTATTTTAGAAATGATTGCGCGCTGATAACATTCGGACTTTCAACACAATCAGTTTGAAACGTTAATAATCTCCCTTAAATTAGATTAAAAAGAAATAAAGAAAGAAAAAAAGGAAAGAAAATTGCGAAAAATATTACCTTAGCCAGGGTTCAAACTTGAGACTTCTCGACTTTCCGGGGCGAGTGTCTTAGCTAATTAAAAATAAATTTTTAAACACCTCAGTAAAACCATTCTTTCAGTGTAGGTTTTGTAGCAGCATCATTTTTGCTGATTTCTCAGCAATTGTGTATTACATTTACTCATTATATGATTATTATATTTATTCGTTTCTTGTCCATTTCAATTAGTGCGTTTCTTTTAGTATAGAGTAAATAGATAAATTAATTAATAATTTATCACTATGCCGTTGCAACCCATTATTATCGCGTTCAGTCCGTTTATCCGTGAACCTGCCGTGCGGCACCGCTTGATAAACGGAGTGCAGTCTGTGCGGGCTTATCACGGGTTGGGATTAACTACGGTCTTATAATCCGTTTTCTCGCGATAATGCCGCGATATTGCATACGCGGGCGCGCGAGGTGCGTAAATTACGCGCTCCAGATATGAGATTCGATCGCGCAATTCAGCCGTGATCATGCTAATGTTGAACGCGATGCGAATTATGTTTCGCGGAGTCGGAAGGAATGCAGTAAAGATACGGTGTGGGATATAATTAAGCGCATGATAATCAACGCTGATTATCGGCCTTATTCGTAGACGATATATAAGCTGAAAATCTAAGGCGTGCACACGCGAGTACAAAAATTACAATAAAACTTGATAAGGATCTACTGATGGCAAACGAAAAAATAATAATCGCAAAAATGGAGCGATAAATGTCTCGTGAAATATATTACATTAATTATAATTAAAAATACTTCGGTTTTATATGAATTATGAATAAATACGATAACTCAAATATAAAAATCATAGCAACGCGCGATAAAATTATTCTCAAGGTTATTCTCTTATAATGTAGTAATATTACTTTTTTGTTTTCAAAAATATTGTTGAGATAAATCGACTGTGAAAAAGGAAATAAGTGGAACGTTGATGAAATTAAGTGACGTGGCCTGTTTTGTGTGGAAATATGTTCAAAGTAGCAAAATGACTATTATTATTATGACGCGTAATACATTAATTTTATTGGGATGTAATTGAGTGCTCTCTTGTCACACCTAATGACAGGACGAAAGATAGTAATAAGTATATTACGAATTATCGAGACAAACCTTTTTAGCAGTATAAAAAAAATAAATAGAAAGACATTTCTATTGTAAAGACATTTTTTATTTTTAAAATTGAAAAAAAAGAATATCTTTTTAAGCAATTAGATTGACTTAATTTTTCACATATAAATGTAGAAATGTTTCTCTCCCAAAATTAAAATTAATTTAAAAAAAAAATTGTATAATATTTGTGATAAATATTGGAATTATGTTTTATTCGATAATGAAACAAATGTCGACTTTTTACTTCTTTGCGATAAGCGGCGCCTTTTATTAAAGTAGTAAGTCTTGTTTCGGTAATTGATCACTCAATTGGAATCAACAGATAAATTATGAACATAATGATGATAACGAGGGCAATAGTGAAGGATGAATTTTCTCTTCATAAAGAAAAATTTTCTCGCCACGTATAATAATTATAATTTTCCTTATAATTCTTCTATTTAAGATAATTTTTTCTTCTTTTCATAAACATTGAGAACTTAAGAAGCTTTTGTAAAATCCGAAAAATGACGCTATGAAATGGAAGTATTTTCCATTTCATAAAAGAAGCACGAGTTCAATTCCGCAATATTGCGCGGTGTATCGATTAAAAATATAGGAGTAGAAAAGCATTTAGAAAAAACAGTAGCAGATATAAAGTCGTAAATCGGATCAGCGGCTTAAAGGTGGTTAAGAAAGTTCTCAACTTCTGATGCGATCAATTTTATCTTAACTTCCAGGCTTCACTAAATACACGGAAAGTAAAAAGGCGTGAATGACGCGATATTAACGATATAGTCGATATATCGTTCTTGTTGCAATGATAACATGTTATCGGAGAGATACCGTTTAACGACACATTTTATGAATGTGCACGTGTGTACAAATTACGACTAAGACGTGTTGATTTTGTGAGACGGAAAGTTATGTGACTCAGTCATCGAGTGAGAATAAACGAATCATCATTCACGTGACGTCATCATCGTGTGACGTGCATAATGTTGAATGTGAGTGTCTAAGTGCGGTCGATATTAGTGTGAGATTTACTTGGGAAAGATGACACTGAAGAAAGAAGCGAAAAAGTCCTTGAAAAAGAGCAAGTCGAGCGTCAAAGCAACAAATTACAATGATGAGAGCGCAAGTGCGACGCAATTGGGACTCACAAAGGAATGCAAGCAAGCGAAACTAGAAGCAGGTGCGCAGAACGTTGGGTATTAATCGCTCTTTGCAAAATTCTTAATATGAAAAGCATTAGTGGAATCTTTGATTAACGTTGCCTTCCATCAAATGTCGGAAAAGTAATTGCTTACGTTAGCTGCGTCTGTATTATCAGAGATCGAACAATGTGACGCTGTTAAAGAACTGTCAGAATATTTCTCGACGAAGATAATTCTAATTGACAATAATCACATCAAAATAAGTTTCTAAATTTTTTTTTTAAATAATTTGAAATTTTTCTAAAGAATAATAATGATTTCAAGAATAATAATGATTTAAGTTAAATATTAAAGTAAATAAATTCAGTATTTAGCTCTTAATCTGAATTTGTTAAAAATAATAATAAAATTGCAAACAATTTTAGTAAAAATTATAGATTATTTTATTTTGATAAAAATAATTAAAATTACATTTTAATAAACTCACGGACTAAAAATATGTTTAAAGTGGCTCAAAATTGTTTCGATGTTATTTAATAGGAATAAAATGTTATTTTTCAACTCTCAAATATATAATTAAGACCTGAATAGAAAGACGCGTTTTGAATTATTATTGAATTATTTTGCAATATATAAGATTGAAGAAGGCAGTTTCGATCGTTAATATTGCCATGTATCTCTCAAGAATCCTTCAGCATCAAGAGATCATCGTTGAAGGAAACCTCATTGAAGGATGCGGAGGATGCGGACAATCCAAGCGGGAAGCTCGAACGGCGTTCGTCGTTCCGTCGGAAATTCGGCGCTCTGTTGAAAAGGAGTGCCGAGTTACCGGCGGTGATAAACCATAGCCTGCAGCCGATCAGGCGTAGCATGAGCTTTAGCAAAGACCTTCATTGCAGCCATGAGCCCTCAAGGCAGCCCTACAGGACCAGCAGCGTGCAGTGGTACAACAGTCTCAGCACTCTCAGTTCGTTAGCGGAGGATGAGGTCGATGCTGATTGCAAGAGGGCGGGCACCTCCGATGGCAAGGTGACCCAAGTTACCAGAACGCACAGTCTGATGGAGAAGTATCCTGTAAGGATTTATCGCTGTCCTTAAAAAAAAAATTGCGAAATAATAAGTAAAATATTTATTAATTCTCTAAAGAATTATTGCGATTAAAACTGTATATCTTGAGTCCGTAATTTTTTCTTATTTTCTGGAAGATATATTTTAAAGGAATACGCGACAGCGTAGAAGAATCATCAATAATAATGGGAGGGTAGGATGGTATTCGTCACGAACGAATTTTGAAAGTTTTTTCTCTTGAGAATTATTCTCGAGAAATTTTGAATTTTAAATTGTTAATTTCGAAGTAAACACGAATGTCATAAATAATGAACGTCGCGTGTAGCTCTCGAGAGAATTTAGCAAATGCTATTTAAGGGATATTTATCTATAGTCTGTTCTTATTTCAAGATTATCTTAAAGTGTTAAGGTACGATTTCTTTATGACAAGATTGTTCTTAAGATGGTTTTAAATATAAGAATAGACTGTGAATATCAATTTATAATATTGTAACTACTTATTTTTTTTATATATTTATTTGTTTTATTTTTTTTTGCTCAATTTAAAAAATGATGATTTCGAAATCGTCTGCTACATTTCACATATCATCGCCTAATCGAAGCATAATTAACAGTTAAACATGATTCTTATCTTCTAGAAACTCGCGAAAGGCATGCTATCCAGGGCTTAGGTCTCGTTAAACTGGCTCGAAGAGATTAACTAGATTCTATTTGTTTCATCCACCGGTCTTTATCAGTATCCTGTTAGTCGCTGCGAATTTTTTTCTTCTTTGCTCCGGAAAAGCTATGCTCAATTTAACTTTTTACCGTACTCGGTGGCTCCTTGTATCATCGGGAATTGATGAAAGACCTGACCATATTTTCACTTAATTATCGAATCAAATTTTCCACTTTTAGGAAATCCCATCTCTCTCTCTCTCTCTCTCTCTCTCTCTCTCCAATCTCGTGCATATCTTTCTAATATTGTTTTCTATTTTCAATTTTTATTTTTATTTTTATTTTTATCTTTTTATCTTTTTATTTTTTCAGTATGCTTTTTTTTCTTTTTATAATCAATTTGTATTATTTTGTATTTATGATCATTATTATTTTGTATTGTTTATTAACTACTATCTTGTATTTTAATCATTATCATTTCGAATGCTCATTATGGTCAAAGTTGGATTTTCATTGCTTTAAATAATTCAATCCTGAATTACTAATTTATATACTTGCATACAATACTATATATACAATACCATATTGTAGTCTTTTTGAAAATGCGTGCCGAATTGTTTTTCCGGATTATAAACGCAATTAAAACTATTCTAGTAATCGCAAATTAAATTGGCAAGCAATTTTTAATAATTTGCTACAATCAAGCATCATATTATAAAGATGTTAATGTTGATTTGACTATTAATAAATTTATTGTGAAAAATATTACCTCGGCCGGGAGTTGAACCCGAATTTCTTGGATTCCGTACGAGCATTCTAAGCCATGAGACTATCGAGGCTTTAGTAATATTCTTCGCAATAATCGGTAAGGAAGCAACATCTTTCTTTCAGGTACAACGTAACAAACATATAAACAATATTAAGAACATGCGTATATAATCCGAAAAAACAATTCGACACGCATTTCAAAAAGACTATAATATATGCAAGTACATATACAATATAAATTAATAATTGAAGATTGAATTATTTAAAGAAGCTCCAGCTTCGATCATAATAGGTATTTTAAATTTCTAGTATTGATTGTGTTTCTCATATATGCGGTCTAAAATAAAGATTTTTAATATTGTTTATTATTATTTTGTTTTTCTTTTTATATTCATTTCCGTCTTGAATTTTTCTTATGTTCTTGTCTTAAAGGGCTTGCCTTAGAACAATAATAAACACTGTTATCTCTCTCTCTCTCTCTCTCTCTCTCTCTCTCTTAACTTTATTATTTCATAGAGAATAGAGGCACGCATTTGCAAAGTTAGCATTTTGTTGCCAGAATTTCAACGTAATTGATAGAATTCCCTTCGCGAGTCAGAACGCGAATCAGTTATAAATGAAATAAAAATTGTAAAAACGGGGCAATAACTGTATGGAGGTAAGGAAAACTTTGACCGGAAGCATGAATCCATGCTGTGCACGAACGAATCGGGACTATCGATTTATATGGCGGGTAAAACATTGATGATAATTTAAGTGATGAGACGATTTTTATTAATGAAAATGATCAATTAGCTCGTGACTATCAAATCATAATTTTATATGAAAATTAGTAGTATAGAAAGTAAGATGATATAAAAGAAATTAAAGTTTGAATACATACTTGTTATAATTTACTGATAAATAATTTGTTATTTTATTCTTAGATCAAGTCTAATTAAAAGTCTAATTAATCGAGATTAAAAAGGCGATTAAAATGTAACGTTGCGGATTTACAGTGGATTTAGAGATTGTTTCAAAATTGCTGAACGTCCGCATGAAATACGTTGGCTGCTTTTTGAATTCCGAATTCAACTATTCAAGGCTGATTCAATCGTTTTAGTAAACCAGGATTTCACGAGGAAAGCGTATTCAACGATATCGTCGGATTCTAACCGGGACTATTGTTCTGTAGGAATCCAAACACCTGAATCGCGGCTTTTAGGTACAATCAGATCTAAATCTTGCACGCGAAATCGGCTAAGCGTTTAACCCATTTGCATCGGTACCAGTGTCTACGTTTAATATGATACAATCGCGGTCTGCGCACATAGTTTGTAGCGCTGACTTACGCTGTCTTATTGACAACTTGACTTGCGGATTTGGCTGCTGGATGATCTCTGAAAGTGTAACAATTAGATGTTTATGAGATAAACTGACTTTACAATCCAACGAACGGAAATATTTCAAGAATGCTATTAATGCACGTAAAGCGCAATTATTCACGAATCCACAATTTAATTGACCTAAAACAACCTTATAATTGCCACGATTGGTACGTTGTTCTCTATAGAGAGATTCTCGCGAAAATGCCACACAAACATTTCGGTCGGCAATTTGACGCGAGCAATATAGTCAATCTGTTCGTATTTACGAATGAGATGAGTTGTACATTAGCGGACAATGAATAATTTGCTGTCATTAATGGTTATATATTAATTGACATTTGCGGAGTAAAAGTGTTGCCAAATTATTGCTGATGGTAAAATAAATTTTTAATTTTTGTACGGTTAATCGAAAACGCAATAAGCATCATGTATTTAACAAGATAATAGGCAATTTTTACGGTGCTTGTTATTTATGTGCAGATAGCTAATAAAAAATTTGCACGCGTAATGAGACTTCCGCTCTCACTATCCTCCATTCTCTTTCTCTTTTTCTCTTTTTTCTTGCACTATAAACGCTTTTTCCTCTCGAAAAAACTCATCCTGCTTTTACGTCGAGAATTAATGGTGGCGACGACTGTTGAATGGTGCCAAAGTTTATGAATTTTTTTGTAAATTTTCCTTCTATATATTTATTTTTTCAAATCTTTTTTTTTTAGAGAAGAACTTTTCCAAATATATAATGTATATTATAATGTATATTATAAATTTGCGATAATTACAATACGTTGGTATAAATATAATACTCATTAAAATTCTTATAAAAAAATAAAAATAGAAAAATAAATAAAGATACACATAGAATGAATCTTATCGATTATTTATTTTTTACAATTGCACCAATCTTACTTGATAACGACTCGTGTTTGCATTGACAATGCAATTTAATGTACTTAAAAACACATGAATTTTTTTTCGAAAGGAGGAGTCTGAATTTAAAGCAAACTTTTAACTTAATGACTGTATTAGATCTTTCTTCCTAATAGAATACAAATCTTAATCTCATCGTGAAAAACGAAAATATGTTCCGAGCATTCTATAAATTTTTGATCGAAATCGGGAAGATCTTACGTGCCGTGACTTTTTGTCATTTTTCTTTTTTTTATCACCTTGTGATGATCAATAGAATCATTTGTTATATATAATATAAGAGTGATACGACAGAGATATGAGTTTTATGCGATCTTTCCCGAATGTATCTATACAATCTATTAAATAGGAGCAATCTATTAAATAGGATTTACATGAGATGTTTTGATTTGTTTTGCAGACTACTAATCTTAGACGCAGGGTGAATACTTTGTCACATCCATTGGCACCTCCTTATGGACGGCACAGTGATTACTATCACTCTAATATAGGTGATTATATTGTTTATTATTATTAGAGTAAAACCTCCCCTATATTATGAGATAGGGGCCTAATATGAGATAGCGGTGTTTCTGCTAAACTAATAAACGCTATTTATTGGTTCCATCATTTATTACTCTTGGATTGAAAATTATTTAATAGAAAATTCATTATTAGATCATGTTTATAGTCATTGTCAAAACAAGATTTTAGAATTTGGATGTCTTTAAGTTTCATTAAGATAAGCATTTAAATAATAAATCTTGTTTAATAAATATTTAGCAATAAATTCTTCATATAGTGATAGAAAAAGGTCGTACTAATAGAAAAATACGAGATATGTTGAATTATCTAATTACAGAAGTTAGATTTGATTGTAAAACCATAAGACGTGGAAATCGTAATATGAGATACCCAGGGTATTTCTAATATGAAATAACCCTGTTATAGTGAAAATCGTTGCTAAAATATAAATGTTATTGTACAATAATAAAAAAGATAATCGGAATGAATGTCAAATGTTTATATCTGCGATGGTTCCAGCTATCTGAAAAAGAGTTCTGAATATAATCTATTGCATGCTCATTTTTCACGCACGCTGGCTGTATTTGTTTGTATTTTAGAAACATTAAATAAAATTTTTTAACTGCAATACTAATATACTTTGCATTTTACTATCGATTTCTGGGGCATCTAATATTAGAAGCACAATTTTTTGATTTTGCGATTTGCTAATTTTTTCTTTAATTTTCAAAAAAATGAAATTTTATTTACGTATATATAATTATATATAAAATATAATTACATATATATATATATGTATGTATATATAAATTTTATATAATGTTATCTTAAAGCTTATTAAATTTCCTTTAAAATGATCTATTATTTTTTAAAATTCTATCTATAGACTTCTAGCATTTATCCAAACTCAGTATCTCATAATAAGGACTTTTCCTCTACGTAATTATATTATTCAAATAAGAGAAATAATTCTATTCGGGCAAAAGATCTTATTGCTTGATAATGTTCATATACATACTTATGAAAGAGATTTACAATTCTGGTTGAAATAATATTTTTCACAATTAAGCTTTTCGCAGTGTTTTAAGATGTTTATTAGCATTATTATTAAATTGATGAACAACATAATTTATAAAAATAACAGAAGGACTAAGAGTCAAATTTTTCAGTATATTTAGATTCTTAAAAACACATACGTTTCTACCTATTTGTTAGGTCATCCTTAGTGTACATGTCGATAAATTAACGAAAAATTTAATCAAAATCATAAAACGGTTAAATATAATTTCTGTAAATTATAGTTACATAAAGTAGTGGATCTATTTCTTCATGTCTGTTTTCAATCGCAACAATGCAATGCTTTCCGTCTTGTCATCTTCGTAATTACATTCTTCTATTACATCGGTCGCAATTTATCCGTAATGATAATAAAATTAATTGAACATGTAGAGTCATTCCGTAAAATTGTGCAAGCACACATTCTGTTATCATGTTTTCTCTACATGTTGAACTGATGCTGACTCTATATTTTCAATTAATTTTATTATCATTACGAAAAAAATGCGACCGATGTAATAGAAGAATGTAACTACGAAGATAACGAGACGGAAAGCATTGCATTGTTGCGACTGAAAACAGATATGAAGAAATAGGTTTACCATTTTACGTAACTATAATTTGCAGAAATTGTATTTAATCGTTTTATGATTTTTATTAGATTTACGTTAATTTATCGACATGAGGATGACCTGACAAATAAGTCGAAATGTATGTGTTTTTAAGAATTTAAATATATGAAAAATTTGGCTCTTAGCTCTTTTGTTATTCATTTTTGTTTATTATTATTGAACATAATTTATGATGTCATTTCTAGCTTTAGTTATAATTGTATTTCAAATCCGGTAAATCGAATTGGCGCGCAGTTTGTAGAACTGAAAAATGTATTTGCAAATTTGATTTGCAAATATGATAATATTCAATTATCAAAATCCGCCTTGATACTTTGACTGAAAATAGAATTATTCCTTTGATTTATTTTAGTCTAAAGTTTCATTTATTATACATAATTATTACTGTATTGACTAAGAGAGTAGTCGGTTTTGAAAGAAATTATTTACTTGACGTCTTTTCCGACAGATTTTTTTTTTTTATATAACTTAACTATATATGTAACAAAAATTATATATTTTACTTATCCTTTTTATTCTATTTACATTATATGTTACATGTTCAAATTCATTTCCGTAATTTTATCGAGCTTAGAATTCATTGTCCGGCTAATTTCTAGAAAATGATTAATTATTATTGCGAAATATACGCGACGAGATACAAAAATCTTTCAGTACATAGAAGTCAAGTCGAGCAAGCTTAATTTTCTGAATCCTTTTCCAGGATTACACATCCTGCCCTCAGACAAAATTAAGCTTTCTATCCCCTAGTAAAATTTATATAAGCGAGACGCAATATACATCGTTCTTTGAAAAAGCTTTTTTCGTTTTATTTTAGATCTAAGCAATCCGCCCTGTGAAGCAAGCAGTCTTCCAGCTTTGAGTCGTGTTGCCATTGACGCATATGATAATGAAACGAAATTATCACTGTAAGTATGATCTTCAATCCGTTTGCGTCTCATCAGCCGTGCTCATTTTCAATAATTAATTGTGACGATTCAATAACGATTCAACTATTTACTACTTTACTACTTTCCTATAATATCTAAAAGAAATTACGAAAGTCATAGATTATTTGTAAAATTTTATATTCTATTATTTTCTTCTCGAAATATTTTTTCTTCTCTCGTTTTCTTAAAAATGCATTACAAATTTATTAGTCTTGTTTTAAATTTTTATCTAACAGATATCGAGTTTATTTAAATCCATTTGAAGATTGATTGCCAAAATGACAATTGTCAATCATTTTTTGTTCTTTCCTCTCTCGAATTTATGTATTTTGTGCATCTAAAAAGAAAAGAAAAGATTATATCGATTGATTGCTCGCAACTACAGTTGATAAAAATTTGTTGTGATTCCTTTAGTGAACGGGAGAAAAAGAAAAACGTAAAACGTCCGTTGGCTTATACACGAATACTTATTTCACGAGTGTTTCGATGGCGGGATAATAAATTACAGTTGAAAAGAAGGGCAGAAAGACAGAAGGAGGTCAATAAACCGCTGTCTGTGATAAATCACAGCAAGAACCAAAGAGCAGTGGCGATGGACTCGAAGAACGAAAATAACGAGAAAAAGTTAAAAGAATTCACATTAATTCTTTCCAAAACACACGAAATGTTTCATGTATTGAATTGTATTTTACGATTCACGTTTCGTTTAGACCGGGTCCACATTTCGATTTTCGAGAATTTCTGTCACACAGATCTCATCGCATTGATTTGATAAAAAAAATTCCTTTGTTCGCACGTACGCGAAACTTTTAAAACTATTGCTCTCCTCCCCTCTTTTCGCCAACAACTCGTCGTTCGCGCAAAATGAATAGCTTTACTGGAAAAGTGTATGTTTCTGCACGTGCAACGGAGTATCGAGATACAGGTTACGAGATCGTCGCTTGTATGTACATCGGTAAATCAAGTCCATCGCTCGCTGCAGCAATTTAGTTTGTTCTCTTTAATTTGTAAAACAAAAGTCCAAATCGCGCGGCACAATGTTACATACTTGCCATTCGTTTCGGCATTCTACTAATGCTTTAAGCCTAAAAGTAGGACAGCCAGCCATAATGTATTTTATGATTACAATGTAAAGTACTCACTTTAAGCGATCTATAATTTGCGGCCAAATTCAAGGTAAAGTTCTACTTAGAATTTTATGTCTCACACATATCCTAAATACGTATCCTAATGTGTTTTTCATGTTAAACTATTCATAATATTATAAATAGAATTTTGTTCTGAATTTGATCGCGAATTATAGTTCGTAAGTTTTAAGAAAGAAAAACATTCTAAATTTTAAAATATATAAAATACAATATATATATTGCAAATATTTATAATCATGATAATCCAAAATTTTCTAATAGTTCTAATGACTAATCAAATTATTTTATTTTGCATTTACACTTATATATAATTATATCCCTCTGAAATTCTGAAAAATTTATTTGTTTTTGTAACCGTAAAATAAATATCACTGTGTAAGTAAAATATATATTACAATAATGCTAAAGTCTAATAAATAAAGTCTAATAAATAAAGTTTAAATAAATAAACTTTTGCTTCGATACTAATCTTTTTATCAATTATTAGATTTTATTCCCTAATATTGGAAATAAGCAAATGGAAACGGAACTATTTAAACAACGAAAAGAAGGAAAGATTCCGAGACTCATCAGTATTCTTCTTCTATTTTCCAACCAGCGCCTCACCTCGACTTTCAGTCATTATTCTTTGATATTCCACATGGGTACTCCACCGATATACCCGTATTTCACCGATCGTCGTATTTTGTGTCTGCTCCTGACATTTATTGCCACTAAAATTTAGAAAAAATATATCCTATAGAACAGAGCGATATAGAAAATCGATACTCACCGAACAACTCGATTAATCATGTTAGGTCTTCCTGCTAGTTTCTTATCGCAAAACTAATTTCACAAATACTGTTGCGACAACTATAAGTATTTATGTTAGATAAGACAATTTTCTTGTTAGAACAATTATATTAATCTCCTAAATGAATTACATACTGTTTATTTCTTTTAATTATAGAATTATCTCAGTTATTTACTTGACAGTATTTTTTTGACGACCACAAAGAACATAGAAAGAAAGGAAAAGTGATGATTCAGCACTTTCTGAATAATGTAAAGAACATGCATAGCTTATTTTTATATCAATTTCTCACATTGACGAGCAGACTGAAAACATAAAACATCGTGACCAACATTTCCGTTCTATCTTTTGTGTTTCCTCTTTTTTTTCAACTTTTTTTCTGAATTTCTGATTTTATTCCTTTCTGCGAAGAAATAAAAGTAGCCATGAAAGGATAAGCTGTGGAATTTCGTCATGAAATTTCTACGAATGAAACATTTCTTCGCACGTCCATCCTAAGACCAGAGCTATTATGATTCTCTGAGTTGGCACTTTCCTTTGTGAGATGAAGACCTGACCTGATTAATTACTACAAACTGAGCAATGTTTGCAAGGACTGAATTAATCGCGACATTCGAGCCGGTATTCCATCAACGAGAATATTGCTACGGAAAAGTTGCGACGTAACTATTTGGTTTTTCTAGTAAACATCAAATCTCGGAAGGATATCTAGATATTACATATTTCTACAGCATTGAAAATTCATATAGGGAAAATAAACTTGCAGCAAAATAATAATCCCGATAGTAGAATACAACAAAATCAAAACTCACGATATTTATTAACAAAGAAAAATATTTTTAATTTGTGTAAATAATGCAAACAAAATATGAGCCTCCGCGATTGTTGTAATGCGTAAATTATATACTTATATTTATAAAACGACAAATACAAACAATTAAAATATATTTGATAAACGAAATAGAAATAAAAAAGTTATTACGCAGAGGTTTTACATTTTTATTTTTAACTTTTTTTATCAGTACATCTTTATTATTTATGAATTGTATTTATAAATATATTGCTATATCAATGTATAATTTACGCACTAACATTAACTATTCGTGGAGGTTTACATAGGTATTTTATTTATATAGAATTTATTCTTGGAACCATAAATATTATTTTATTTTAATTTAGAATATTTTGAATCAAATTTTTATCTATTTAAATATAACTGTAATAATATATTTTACGCGTATCACTACGTCTGAAATTCAAATGTAAAGATGCTATCTCTTGCGACGCAAGAGGCATTGAGGAATTTGTATCGGTTTTCTTTGAGGCTACAATAAGGAGTGAAAATCCGAGGGTAACTTCGTTGGGGAGAGAAAAACGGGGAGATACTTGTCACTAGTGGCATCAAAATTCTAACAAAATCCGATATCACTTTCCAGAAATCGAGAATCTTTCTATGTTGAGATGAAGTATATTTCAAGTACACTTTTTACTCTGTTATTACGTGAATAGTATCATGCTATTTCCCAAGATGGTTTGCGGTTCACAAATGAATGCTATTTTCCTACGAAATAAAAAATGTAAAACAAATAATAATATAAATATTTAAATAAAATTAATAAATATAATGAAAATTATTCTTAATGTAAATGTTATTTGAACTTATACTCTCACGATTAAATCTGGAAAATTTGTTTGGTTGTTACTCGTATTTGTATTAATATTCCAAATTATATTAAATTACCTTTTTTATTCCTAAATCTGACATTAAGACCAAAAGAAAGCTTATCTAACTAATTCAATTCGTATTTTTGTTTTATAGAAAAGAGCAACAGGTCAGGAACGGACCGGGGAATTTCAGATCCAGTGTCCGAAAATTATCTCCGCTAGGAAATTTTATCAAACAGCATTTGGTGAGTTCTTTTCTTTTATTTTTTCCGTCAAATTAATTATTTAATTAAATATATATATTTGTTCTATTAATTAAAAAGATGTTCTTTAATAATAATTTGCTGCATATTACAATAAATAACTTCAATAATAAATAAATAATAATTTTAATAATTACAATAATAAATTTCATTGAAAAAAAAATTATTTTTTTCTCTATAAATATCTAATTAATATTTATGCTGCATATGCATGTTATATATGACATTGAGTAATGTAATTTTTTGTAAAATAATTTTTTGTGATATAAATTAAATTTACATACATAAATATTTACATATTTATTACGTTCAGGTTATATTTAAAGAAAAAACTTTATATCTATACAAATAATATATCATGATACTTGATATTTTTCTATCAAAATAAATCTGCTTTCAAATAATAATGTTGAATAAGGTCTGTTTATTATTCCAAATCATTCAGTGCAAGACTTAAAGGCTTTTACATGGAATTAACGCAATGCTCACATAAGCTTATTAACTATTATTATTATTATTATTATTATTATTATTATTATTATTATTATTATTATTATTATTATTATTTAATCATTTAATTCAAACGGATCAAATTTTTTAATTACTGAAGCTGACTTCGAATTTGATGCGAAAACATTGTTCTTCTAATTGAAAATAATATTCGTCTTAATTAGACCGTCATCGCGTCCACTGTCGTGGTCCATTATCACAGTGATTCTTTGATCGACATTAGAAAGGTTAATTGACGATCTCATAAATAAAAGTCACTTCCTGTGATTTCGTGTCTTTTTACATTTATGCAAGATTCAAGTCTGCCTGCGAATCCGGACGAGATGTAAAAGTGTATGATTGAGTTGGTGTCTGGGAGATAAAGTGAAGATTTCACAGCTTTGGACTCAGAGCAATAGACGAGTACCACGAGATTTATTGCCAGCTGTAGCGAGAGGAAGCAAGAAAGACTTCGGTAAAAGAGATGAAATAAGAATAAAAACCATAGCATGAGAAAGTAGCGGCAATTCCCACGCAGTGACGTTCACCTACACGAAAAGAATGATTTGCTGAAGTATCTAAAAATTTAGCTAGATACCGATCTGAAAATAATTTTGTCGAATCGTTAATTATGTAGAAATCTTAAGTATGATGAACAATGCTACAAAAAACACATTTTCTAACAATCAGTGAGCAGTGAGTTCAACATTATTTTGTATAAAATTATTTTCATACTTTATCTAGCATTTATTGCTATCCACATCGTTTGTTTGCGATTCTTACAATTTATTATTGCTGTTGAATATTTCATATTACATATTGAATATTTCATATTTAGAATATTTCATATTACATATTTCGTAATATTTTATATTACCTGTTACATATTTCTCAAAATTTCCTTTTATCGATTTTAATGACAACGAATTACTACTCTCTAAATCTTTTTTGGAGTGAAATTTCACTTCGAAAGATTGAAAACTGAGTCTTGAAAAAAAAGTAAAAATATTTTTTTCTTGAACAAGAGTGAGAAATTTTCACGACTGATGTTTTTTTTTTTTTCAAGAATGGCTCAATTTTTACTCCAAAAGATTCAGAGAGTATTTTAACAGATTTTAAGATAAATTGAAGCTTTGGAGAGTAGTTTCCACTATTACGGTATTAATATAAACGTTCTCAAATATAAACGTTCTAATAAACTTTAAAAGAAATGTCGCTACTAAATTTAATGTTGAAATATCTCGGAAAAGGTTAATCATCTACGCCTAAAAAAGATAGAGGGGCAATTATATTCAAGGGAGAATACTTTAGAATTTTGTCAAGTTTTATTGAAATCAATAAGGCCACTTTTGAGCCTCCCCTTGTTAATATCTTTCCTCAAAGGAATGCAAAGATTTACAGATTCTCGACTGTAGCTTCCCTTAAAGTTTTCAGTGCTCTCAAATTCACTACTACGCCTCTCTCGAGAATTTCCATCTGCCATCTCTCGTTTCTTCATGTCATTCCGGTCTTTCCCTTTCCTCTTTTACTCTCTTGCCCCCTAGAGTGTCCGGAGGGACGGATTCCTCGCGCTCTTGTAATAGAAGTGTCATCCGAAAATGTTTTCTATTCCCAGGCGCTGTAACCGCGTACCTCTCCTCCTGTGATTTTTATTGGCTTAGTAACTTCGCTATTCATCATCTGGTTTTTCCTTTTCGGTGTTAGCATTCCGACGCCATGCATTCGCTCGGATTATTGCGGTCCTCTGATGATGAAATTTGTTATCTTAGCTCGGAGTGAAAATTCAAAAAGCTCCCTCTAAAGATGATAAATATCTAGATTAGCATTTTTCTACCTTTTCCAATTTACGATATATTAAATAACGAGCTAAATTTATTGAGGTACATTACTGAATATACATGTTCAGCGCTATAGTATAGGTTTCTTATGTAAACACTAACATATCATTTAGAATTATAGTACAAAAGTTTATTTCTGAAAATATTTTCCCAAAATATTTTTTTCAAAATATTTTTTACTTCACGTTATATTCGCTTTTTACTTATTCCTAAATTTTTTCACTTCTTTTTACCTTCTTTTTGCGGCACACATGGAAACCCTTTGCAGTACACCGGAAAAACTCTGACTTAGATAAATGATTTACTTTAAAAAAAATGCTATTCTCTTTGAAGATATAAAATATTAAATTAAAGATTATAAAAAATTTCAATTTATTAGCATTCTGCACTTCTGTTCCGCGAAATGAGATATTTCATCACGTAATTTAAATCGAAATAGAAATTCTTCTTGGCGACAGAATAAAGCAAAAGAAAAATGATCGGTCAAAAGAGGAAATGACGATCGAAGGCTCAAATAATACGTCAATGAGCGGAACGCCGCGAAGAAAGGTCACTTTAGCTCTTACGTCAATTCCTCGCGGCGGATCGCGCATCGACCGTAACCACTGCGTGTCGGTAATGGCCTTTGCGTCGACCACGACCACTTGCGCGTCCGATCGCGACGCGACCGATACCACTGAACGCGATCGATCAGACTCGTACCGTGGTCGGTTTCCTCGGTCGGTCGTTAACGTTAAACCGAATCACCGTGGGCGGTACAGGAAAGAAAGAAGGATTTATCGTCTTATCCGCGACTTCGTCGTATCTTCTAATCCCTTCTAATAGCGGCATAAATTCGTGCAGTAAGCATTCTTAATGTCTTATCTCGCTAACGGTTTCGTTCATCTTTTTTTTCGTCGATCACGCGAGCGACTTACAGCAAAGACGTATTTCCTATCGTTCGATCATGATCATCGGTAAAGAATTATAGTATAACTTTCATTCTTCTTTTTTTCTCTCCTCACCTTTTCGATTACGCTGTCGCTATTATTGGTTGCGTTCAAGATTCTTTAATATGATTGGTTTATATATTTATATCCAGTGAGAAACTAAGGACCAGTCACATTAAAGAATTTTACAATAGTTACAAAGCTGTGTTGAACATATTGTGATCAAAATTATTGAAAGCACAATTTGCGTATACGCTGCGAATGAACGAAAATATATAACTTGCGTGTACAAATTCCTTTTATAACTGGTCGTTTAGGAGATCCTAACCGTGTGGTCATAAACGTTCGCTGAAATGTGCTTGCATAATGCTAAGTCATAACCATTGTGCTTGTGCTCGGCGACTTAGTTAAATGATGTTACAACGCCGGCTTTCTCGACTCATTCTGGATTGACAATTATTGCTCTATCTCCCGCACTTGCTGTCAACGTTGAAAAAGCGAAAAGTTAGTGATGGAGACAATCGTTTAAAGAGAATGTTTACAATACGCGTCTTCTTGCTAGGATTCATTTATATTATGCAGTATTCGCAAAATCACATCTATTTGGTTCACTGAAATCTCTCCCTGTCGTCGTCGGAGGCAGATGGCATTATCTAGTAACGAGACGTAATATGTCAAGAGATTTCTCTCTTCGCGCGACGTACATTCTTTATGAGAAAGCAATTATTTTTTAATCTCAACGAATTTTGATATTTATATAATTACAGATATGGATAATATTTAAAACGATTGTAAAATGAAACATTATTTTATTTAACTAGAAAAAAAATTTTAGATATTAAAAGGTTGTAATCAATCACATTTTATAAGTTTAAAGAGGTCACAATTTAAAGTGTTGAAAAATATTATAGATTGTTTTACGTTTGAGTATCTGTGTAAAAAATTTAAGCACAATTCTCTTATTAATAAGATTGTATTAGAATTTCTCTCTCTCTCACTTTGAGATACCTTTGGAATTGTCTTAAAAGCATATTAAAATAAAGCTTGCTTAATAAATGTAGAAATACAAAAGCGTTTAATGTTTTAGCTGTACAGTATCAGCTAAAAGTTGAGTTATTTAATGTTTTGTTTGCTTTGATTCTCATGTAAAATCGCAATTTGTACTTATTGGCAAATTTGAAGAAGTAGTATTATGAATTAAATCAAATTTATTACATATACGATTAAAATTCTAATAAATATTCGTATAAAAATTTATTTGAATTCACTTATTCTTTAAAAAATTATTTATAAAATTACAGCAAAATATAGTAATTACGCTGTATAAATTATTAAAAATCAAATAATTGTTATTTTGTTTTTTTTTTTGTGTAGTTAGTTTCAGAGTCTATTAACGACACAATTCTTTTATTGATATTAGCTAATATTCGTTTTTTGACTCATTTTTTTATTAAATTTTATTAAATTTTAGCTGATACTGTATAGTCAAAATATTATAGACGCTCTTGTATTTCTGCATTTATTAAACGAGCTTTATTTTAATACGCTTTTAATTTAAGACAAATCCAAAGATAAGTGAGAGTGACAGAAATTCTAGTACATTTTATTAGAGGCAGCTGTATATTTTACCCGTTATTGTTACACGCGATACAGACATTTGCAACATTATTGTCACAATTATATAATTTCGATAAGTAACAGATGCTCGATTCGTAGTCACCGTGAGCTTTCTTTCGTGATCATTTTTCGCTCGGTCGTTATCATTCGAAGATGCTTGCTCCGGGATCGAATTGCAAGCGTGGGCGAACCCACGCAGAAATATCTTGAAAGTTATGCAGGATTTCTTGATGAACGCACAAATAAAAGAAAGAATAAATTTGATGAAAGACATATTTATGTTTATGTATATGTTACAATTAAAGTGTTAATTTTAGTAAATGTGTACATTGACTACAAAGACTACTACAGTAAATATTATATATACTTTCATCGAATTAACTTGAATTGTGATATACAAAAAAATTATTTTCCAAAAAACATGAAATTTTAATTTTAGTTATTTTTACAAATATGATATATTTTACATATATGATTATTTTATTATTTGATGGATCTTAAACGCTTGTATGATTCTGTGTAAATTTATATACTACATATATATTCAAAATCATACACACAGAACATACAAGCATTTAAAATCCAGCTAGATTGTTTAAGATATTGATTTCTATTGTTTGTGTTATTACATATACGTATTTCCTATAATCTGTTTTGTAATTGTTTCTTATTTCAATTTATTGTTTATTTTTAATATTTATATTTATATTTAACTAATTTTTTGTTAAACTGTTTACTTTTTTAACTTTTTATTCAATAATTAAAAATATTTTTTTATAATGTTGCACAAACATCTGTAATTTAACACGAAAGTATTGCATTTTAGTAATATCATGAATAACATTTTATCTAAAACATAAATAAGATGTTCTATTTTTAAATATAAATAACGTCCAATAAATGCATCTTCTTAAAAAACGTAAAATTTTCTGCATCACAAACAGAATTAATAATATCTGTCGTATAGCAGCTATAATACTTTAAAAGATTTATAGCAATATGAAATATTCAAATAATCGAATAAAAAACGAATAATAAAATCTTGAGGACTTCAGAGAATTTAGAATATTCTTCCTTTATAAAATCTTTATTAATCTAGGCCACTGTGCGAAGGAGCAATGTAAAATTTATGATTATTGGCATGAGCATGAACTTTCCTTAGGGAAATGGCTCCTCTCTTTCGTTCGATCATAAAGAAATTTTGCATTGGGTGACGAGTTTCACATTCAATCTGACTTTATAGAGACTCGAGAGACTTCTGTGATAAGTTACAATAGCATCGTAACTTATTATCTGGAATATCTAGCGTATGATTATTTTAATTAAACGCATCTCACGTTCGAAAAATATTTTCTTTTATTTTGTTAAGCTTAACAATTTAATGCAGCAAGCGATATTCACGCGAGAACTGTATGTAGATAACTCGGAATAAAAAGCAATGTCGGTAAGAATAGCAGTTTTTTTTTCTGTTTCTATATCTTCTACTTTTTCTATGTGAAAAATATTTATATCAATTTGTTTATGTATTGTTATTCTTTGAATATTGATTTAACTGTAAGACTAGATCGATGCATTTTAAAAGCATTCATAGATATTATTTTTACTGTTGAATAATCAACAAATACATAGACAAAATAAAACTTTTGCGTAACTTTCCACCACTTCTGTTTTGACGTTTTCACGTTCATCTCTTTATGCAAACTTTAACACGCAAAGTGAGATTACATGCAGCCGGTCACTCGAATCAAGTTGCCATTCAAGCGTAGTAGAACATAATTGTGTTTTGCGCTTTGCCAGGGCATGTATTTACAATACTTGCCAATACACGCAATAAAAGCGAATATGTATTTCCTCCCGCAAAATCGCTCCAGTTGAGCAAGGGTATCGAACACGATTTATTGAGACATAAGAGGATAAAAATATATATACAACATATATAATCTGATTAAATATATTCGATCCAAAATCGCATGATTTTATTGCTTTTCGTACTCGTTAAATTGATGAAGAAATTCATGATGAATGATGAAGAATGAAGAAACAAAGGAAGATAACACTTTAGGGCTAAAATTTAGGAAAACAGTATCTTCTATCTATCTTTATATTATTGTATTATGATTTGTTTTAAATTTGAATACAAGATTTAAAATGATCAAAAATCTGAGGAATTTTATGAGAACGCAACTTTTTTACATAATAATTTTGTTAAAGCAAATATTTCTTTCAATGAACAAATGGTAAATGTGAACGAAAAGTTCTTTCTATATATTCAGAATGAAATGTTTTGCATTAATAATGTTATATTCATTCGCGAAATTAATTATTGAAAAAGTATTTAAGGATTGTATTATTAAAAAATATCAGTATCTCTATTTATTTTAACATTCAGATAATTATCCCGATTGAGCTTGCTTTTGATTTCTTTTGCAAAAATTGCGGTTGAAGCCCTATCAGCTTTACTGTCGTATTATCGTACTTGTCAAGCACAGACAAAGGATTACAACGCGTATATGTTCCTAGCGTACCACCATGGTAACGAGAATGGATTATACGAACCGTAGACGGATAAGAGCGATACTGGTCGATGTTAACCAAAGCCACCGGCAGTGCTTTGATGTAAAATTGAGATAGTAAGAGAAACGCGCCAGAACTGTAATGTTACATGACACGGTGTAGCATTACATTTTACAAAACGCAATATCCTCCGATAATTCCTTCGACAAACGATTTTACTTTGCCTCGTGTTTTTACTGTAATGCGGAAAGCGAAAAAATGGGATGAAAGGAATAATACATGAGATTTTTCTATGAAAGAGATAGACATCGATGGATTTATTAATTTTTTAGGCTACATATATTATAAAGCTATTCTTTTTTAATAATATTTGAATGAACACGCATTGTTCCACAATCGCGCGTTTTAATTGCCCTCTACAAAATAAATGAAATATTCTCTAGGAAAAGTCTTGCTTCGTGCGATAAATGTTTTGTCATATCGTGAGTTACGTGTAAAAATGGATTGCAATTGAAACTGTAGAGGAAGCACTTTATTTTTGAAATATTGGGAAAAAGGTTATTGGGATGAGGCCAAAAGTAATACAAGTTGGAGAACATTGATTCAAAGCAAGTTTTTTTCACGTAACTCGAGAAAAATTTTGTCTGTACTGTATTGCAAAATTTCCAATAAATTTTGTCTACATTTGGAGCAAGATTTCATGTAATTCGAGAAAGATTTAATCTGTATTGCAAAATTGCTAATAGATCTTGTCTGCTAATTTAATGATATTGATGGAAACCATACGCTCTTTGACAGAACAAAGAATATAACAGAATTATCACAAAATTCCAAGAAATCAGAGAATTGGAAAAGATTAGAGAAGTCAGAAAATTTTGCAAAATTTTGCGGAAAATAAAAATTCTTAATTTTAAAGAAATATAATAAACATACATCATACATAATTTTGAATTATTACCGACTTAACAAATAAAAATGCAAGCAGTGTCAGCAATAATAATTTACATTATTGATTTCTCAATAAAATATTTGACAAATCAGGACAAAAATATCAAAAATTTTTTTATATTATTAAAAGTTAGAGAAAATTAAGAAATTTTATGTTCATAAATCAGGAAAAAATTGTGAAATTTTAGGATGAAGAATTTATGATCCTATATAAAAACATTAATTGTAAATATATATATATATATATGAAAGAAAAAGGAACTATGGTAAACAGATAGATGTCGTTTCTGTCTATTGAAGCTTTATTTCGATTTCCAAAAGACCTATATAAATTCTAGCGTTAGATAATAAGAGATACGCGCGATGCGTTCACGCGGGGTAGCCGTGGCGCGTTGTCCTTGGCGGTCGGCTTGCACTCACTCATGAGAACGAGGGGGTGGATTTCCAGCGACGCTCGCGCATCCCCTTGCCGTGGAGCCGACCGGCCGGCGGGGTAGGTGGCTGTGTTCGAAATATCGGCCGAGGAGAACCGCGCTCTCCTATCGAGTTCTCCCTTCAGTGCGACGCGCGACCTAACACCGGCAGGACCGACGCCGCCCTCGCCCTTGTGTGAAGCTGAATAAGATCTGCGGATCAGCCGAAACGAGAAAAAGCTTGAAATTGAAAATCTCCACGGGATGATCACATGGTCGTCGAGTGAGTTGTAAAATTGAGGAAAGGTTGTGCGAGCGATATTTCAGAAAAGCCCATCTTGTTGAGAAAGAAGATAAAGGGAGTGAAAGAGTCAATAGAGGGGGGGAGGAAATTTCAGCAGAAAATTCTGAGAAAATTTATTTAGAATTTTCTTAGTCGAAAATTATCAAGCAATTCATTTAATCTCGATTTATAAAATATGACAGAATAATTTCGGTGTATATAACAAATAACATAAGAAATCGACTGTACGGAAGAAAAGTCAATAAAGGAAATAAAATTTATAGAACAAATAATATGCGAGTATAATTCGCGACATATGGAAATGCGTATGCTGTTTGGAATAAGAATTGAATAGCTTGGAAAAGCGAATTCTAAGAAGGAAGTCCCATTGCGAGAGAAAATTACTGGACAAAACGGAAACGCTCCACTGCCAGAATGTCATCGTCGACGAAAATCGAAGGTAAATTCTCGTTTATGTTTGCGTGAGTGCGCCTGATTCACTGTACTGAAAATCAAGTCTCCTATTCAGCAGGGAAGATATTGATTAAAACAATTTGATGATTATTGAAAAACCGCATCATGTTGCACGCCATATATATATCGAAATATTATAAAGGTTTCAAATTAATGAAATGGAGATGATAGGTGGCAAAAAAAAATTTTAATTATATCTCTCCAAATTCTCAAAAAATTGTGTACTCGCTGTTAATTTCAAAATATCATTTTTATACAATTTTGGCAGAAACTTTTTAAAAAACCTTGATCATGTCTAAACTTTTAATTGAATATTGATATAAATATTTGTCTACATAGACTTTA
>Ga0157363_1000647_pt1 | contig 27071 bp, 21 predicted proteins | sample AttsexASBM1_FD_111477 | JGI IMG/M metagenome (GOLD analysis project Ga0157363, IMG submission 111477) | Fungus gardens microbial communities from leaf cutter ant in Ribeirão Preto, State of São Paulo, Brazil - Atta sexdens ASBM1 | ecosystem: Host-associated > Fungi > Mycelium > Unclassified ... | reverse complement strand
CGGCGTTACCATTAGCCCGTAGCCGAAAGAGAAGGTGGCCCTCTCTATGTCAGACCACCGTTGTTTTTGAGGGTATAAGCCACTACTTTCCCCGACCAGCCCCAAATTGGTCGGTTTACCCAGTCCAAAGCGCGCGTAAGTTTCTACGAGTGCTGAGGAGGGCATCGCTAACGCCAAACGTGAAACCCCGACGTTACTCGACTTCTGCAGAACCCCAGTAAGGGTCAATTCGTTGTAGCGCGCCACGTCTTTGATCTCATGACCATTTACGCGGTACGGCACGGTATTCAGGACGCTGTTCTCTTTCACCACACCGCGTTGCAGGGCGGTCATCACCACCATCGGTTTCACGGTGGAGCCTGGCTCGAAGATGTCGGTGATGGCGCGGTTACGCATCACATCTTTCGGCGTATTGCTGAGATTGTTTGGGTTGTAGGCCGGGCTGTTTGCCATGGCCAACACTTCGCCGGTGTTGACATCCACTAGCACCGCAGTACCCGATTCGGCTTTGTTGAATGCCACAGCGTTGTTCAGTTCACGATAAACCAGCGCCTGCAAGCGTTCGTCGATGCTCAGCGTCAGGTTGTGCGCTGCACGGCTGTCCACCGAGGAGATATCTTCAATCACGCGGCCATAGCGATCTTTACGCACGGTACGTTCGCCCGGCGCACCGGTCAGCCATTTGTCGAAGCTTTTTTCGATGCCTTCGATGCCCTGCCCATCGATGTTGGTAAAGCCAATCAGGTGCGCGGTAACCTGGCCCGCCGGATAGTAGCGACGGGACTCTTCACGCAGGTAGATACCCGGCAGCTTGAGTTTTTTGACGTATTCACCGATGGCGGGATTGACCTGACGAGCGAGATAAATAAAGCGCCCTTTCGGATTGGCATTAACGCGTGCGGCTAACTGATCAAGCGGGATCGACAACGCATCAGAAAGCGCTTTCCAGCGGCTATCCAGTGACACACCGCCGTGCTCCGTCAACTCTTTTGGATCGGCCCAGATCGCATTAACAGGGACGCTAACGGCCAACGGGCGTCCCGCACGGTCGCTAATCATGCCACGAGCCGTGGGTACAGATTGCACACGCAGGGAACGTAAATCGCCCTCTTTTACCAGCTTGTCCGGGTTAATCACCTGTAACCACGCCACGCGTGACAGCAATCCGCCCAACGCCAGTAAAATACAGCCGCACAGCAACGCAAAACGCCAGCTTACAAAGCTGGCCTTATCTTCTTGTTTTTTTAACTTCAGCGTTTTGCCTGCGCCGCTCATTGAGTTCTGCGATTCCTTATTTCTGCACCACAATATTTTCCTGTGAAGGATCAACATGCTGCATCTGCAGCTTATCGGTTGCTATCCGTTCTACCCGGCTATGATCGCCGAGTGCATTCTCTTCCAGAATCAGGTTACGCCACTCAATATCAAGCGCATCGCGTTCTAACACTAACTGCTCACGCTGCGCCGTCAGCAGACGCGTCTTGTGCGTCGTAGTCACCACCAGAACCGAGGACATCAGTACTGCGATCAACAGCAACATCGGGATCTTGCCGAATCGCAGCAAATCACCCCCAATGACGCCGGGCAGACTGTGTCGCTCGTTTCCAATCATGTTGCCGTCCTTTCAGCAATGCGCAGTACCGAGCTGCGTGCACGTGGATTCTCGTTCACTTCAGCTTCACCGGGAATCAACTTGCCGAGCGTCTTCAATTCACGGCCACCCAACGCTTTCAGTTGGCTTTCCGTCATCGGAATACCGGCTGGCACTTGCGGTCCACGGCTCTGATCGCGCATAAAGCGTTTCACTAAACGGTCTTCCAGTGAATGGAAGCTGATAACCGATAATCTTCCACCGGGTGCCAGAACCGACATAGCGCCCTTCAATGCGATGTCGATCTCTTCCAGTTCACTGTTAATCCAGATGCGGATCGCCTGGAACGTACGTGTCGCCGGGTGCTTAAATTTGTCCTTCACCGGCATAGCGGCAGCAATCAACGTCGCTAACTCTTTGGTGCGCGTAATCGGTTGTTCCCGATTTCGTTCAACAATGGCGCGTGCGATGCGCTTGCCGAACTTTTCTTCACCGTAGGTTTTGATCACGAAGGCGATATCCGCTTCTTCTGCATTCATCAGCCATTCAGCGGCAGATTGTCCACGGGTGGGATCCATGCGCATGTCCAATGGCCCATCACGCATGAATGAGAAACCGCGCTCTGCGTCATCCAACTGCGGTGATGAGACGCCCAGATCCAGCAATACGCCGTCGATCTTGCCCGTCAATCCACGTTCTTCAACATAATCAGCCAGTGCAGAAAACGGCCCGTGCACAATCGAAAAACGCGGGTCCTGGATCTCAGCAGCGGCGGCTATGGCTTGCGGATCGCGATCAATCGCCAGAAGCTGTCCGTTCGCGCCTAGCTGCGAAAGGATCAGGCGTGAGTGACCGCCGCGACCAAAAGTGCCGTCGATGTAAATGCCGTCTTCCCTGATATTGAGGCCGTTAACCGCCTCATCCAGCAGCACTGTGGTGTGTTTAAAATTATCCTGCATAGCTATAGCGACAAGTCCTGCAACCGCTCAGATAATGGCTCCTGAGCTGACTGTTCTGCGTCAATATCGTCCTTAACTTGTTGATACCAGGTCTGTTCATCCCACAGCTCAAACTTATTGAACTGTCCAACCAGCATCACTTCTTTGGTGAGACTCGCATGTTGCCGTAGCGTATTCGCCAGCAACAAACGACCTGCATTATCCATCTGGCATTCACTGGCATGTCCTAACAGCAGCCGCTGCACGCGACGTTCGTTCGGATTCATGCTGGATAAGCGCGCCAGTTTTTTCTCGATGATTTCCCATTCGGGCAGGGTGTAAAGCAACAGACATGGTTGGTGGAGGTCAATGGTGCACACCATTTGCCCCTGAGACTCCGCGACAAGCAATTCGCGATAGCGTGTTGGTACCGCTAATCGGCCTTTACCGTCGAGATTGACTAACGTTGCTCCTCGGAACATGTCAGTCTTACCCCCCAATCACCCGTTTTCACCACTTTATCCCACTTTTTACCACGAAACGAGTTTACGGAGCCTATGAAATCCTTGTCAAGCCGCAACGACAAGTGAATATCACTCTTTACAAGGGTGAGAATTATTTAGTGGAGGGGGAATTTAGGGGAATGAATGGCAAAATAAAAAATTAACCTGATGAATAATGGAATAAAAATTTTCACGATTTGAAAAATGGCGAAAAATAAAGCGTTTTAATCGCAAAAGATAATTATCCCGGGATATGCGACAGCGGCTGCATTTTAGGGGATTTCTGAAAGGAAGCCCAGCACTATCGCGCCAGCTCTGCTACGCGTCACTGCTGAAGATGTAAACAAATAAGAAAATTCAGCGCAGTTAATTCGTTAGGGAAAGTGGTGACTATTTACGCTTTTTTACCCCAGTCCTATGGCAGAAAAATATCTGAATGATTAATAAGTGCGGGCAGCCATCTGCCCGCGATTTCATTTCGTACGTCGGCTTAATTGACCACGGCGGAATAAATTGCGGCGAATACGGGTTAATCCCGGCTTCGGTTTGCGCGGTTCATCCAGCGAGGCCAAAACTAATTCCAGCACACGTTCGGCGACATCGCGATGACGCTGCCCCACCGCCAGTACCGGGCACTCTAAAAAGTCCAGTAATTCGTGGTCGCCAAAGGTGGCGATAGCCAGGTCAGTGGGCAGGCGACCATCCCGCTTAAGGGTAATATCCATCACGCCCTGAAGCAGACCGAATGAGGTGGTAAACAACGCATCCGGCATCGGATGATCTTCGAGGTATTTCTCGAACAGTGTGGCAGCCGCAGTGCGATCAAAGCTGTTGCAGTAGAGGTAATCCACCGTGCGTTCATCGTCTTTCCACGCATCGCGGAAGCCCATTTCACGCAGGAAACTGACTGAAAGCTCAGGCAAGGCCCCAAGGAACAGCACGTTTTTCACCGGAAGCTGACGCAATTCAGCCGCCAGAGCATGCGCATCGTCCTGATCGGCACCGACCACACTGGTGAAGTGTTCACGATCCAGCGCACGGTCCAGCGCGATAATCGGCAGCGGATCGTTGATCCAGCGCTGATAAAACGGGTGTTCTGGCGGCAACGAGGTCGAAACGATGATCGCATCCACCTGGCGCTGCAGCAGATGTTCAATACAGCGCATTTCATTGTCAGGCTGATCTTCCGAGCAGGCAATCAGCAGCTGATAGCCACGTTGACGTGCCTGGCGCTCCAGATAATTGGCAATACGCGTGTAACTGGTGTTCTCAAGATCCGGGATCACCAGACCAATTGAACGCGTACGTCCGGCGCGCAGGCCTGCCGCAACAGCATTGGGGTGATAATTATGTTCACGCACCACCGCCATCACTTTTTCGACGGTTTTGTCGCTGACACGATACTGCCGCGCTTTGCCATTGATAACGTAGCTGGCCGTGGTGCGCGACACGCCCGCCAGGCGCGCAATTTCATCCAGTTTCACGATGACACCTTAATTCTGATAAGCCAGGGCTGGGCAAATGTCCGCAGAGTAGCTATGGGTAAAACATTTGTAACATCTAACCGCAGAACACTACGCTGAGCAACCGCTTTTATCGGGCAGCACTCACAAGCGCATTAAATAAAAAAAACCCGGCATTACGCCGGGTTAGCTTGGAAGCAGGATGATAACTCTGCGGAATTAACGCATCACACGATCGCCACGTGACACGCCCACAATCCCTGATCGCGCCACTTCAACGATCTCAGCAACATCGCGCACCGTGTTGAGGAAGGCGTCGAGTTTATCGCTGGTGCCTGCCAGCTGAACCGTGTACAGCGTTGGCGTCACATCGATAATCTGGCCACGGAAAATTTCCGCGCTGCGCTTCACTTCTTCACGGCCATACCCGCTTGCCTGAATCTTCACCAGCATGATTTCACGTTCAACGTAAGCACCCTGCCCCAGCTCGCTGACACGTAACACGTCCACCAGCTTGTGCAGTTGCTTTTCAATCTGCTCCAGCACTTTTTCATCGCCGACCGTCTGAATGGTCATGCGTGACAGCGTTGGATCGTCGGTTGGCGCAACGGTCAGGCTTTCGATGTTGTAGCCGCGCTGTGAGAACAAGCCCACCACGCGAGACAATGCGCCGGATTCATTTTCCAGCAGTACCGATAACACACGACGCATAATTAAGTCCTCTCCGTTTTGCTCAGCCACATCTCATCCATCGAACCGCCGCGAATCTGCATCGGGTAAACGTGCTCGCTGCCGTCGATATTCACATCAACAAACACCAGACGCCCTTTCGCCAGGGTATCCAATGCCAGCTGCAGCTTCTCTTCCAGCTCAGCGGGGTGCGCGATGGAAATACCCACGTGCCCGTAGGCTTCGGCTAAACGCACGAAGTCCGGCAGAGATTGCATGTAGGATTGTGAATGGCGGCCGGAATAAATCATATCCTGCCACTGTTTCACCATACCGAGGAAACCGTTGTTGAGGTTCAGCACCAGCACCGGTAAATCGTACTGCAGCGCCGTCGACAGTTCCTGGATGTTCATCTGAATACTGCCATCACCGGTCACGCAGATGACGGTTTCATCCGGCAGCGCCATTTTCACCCCCAGCGCAGCCGGTAAGCCGAAGCCCATGGTGCCAAGGCCACCTGAGTTAATCCAGCGACGCGGCTTATCAAACTGATAATAGAGCGCGGCGAACATCTGATGCTGACCGACGTCAGAGGTGACATAGGCATCGCCTTTGGTCAGACGCCAGATGGTTTCGATCACCGCCTGCGGTTTGATCTTGTCGCTGGTGCGATCGAACTCGAGGCACTTACGGCTACGCCAGCCATCAATGGTCTGCCACCAGTCGCGCAGGCTATCCAGCTCTTGCTTCGCATCGCTTTGCGCCAGCAATTCCAGCATCTGCGACAACGTCTGCTTCGCATCACCGACAATCGGGATATCAGCGCTGACGGTTTTGGAAATCGAGGTCGGATCGACGTCGATATGCATGATGGTGGCGTTCGGGCAATATTTCGCCAGGTTGTTGGTAGTACGGTCATCGAAGCGCACACCAATGCCGAAAATCAAATCGGCATTGTGCATCGTCATATTGGCTTCGTAAGTCCCGTGCATACCCAGCATGCCTACACTCTGGCGATGCGTGCCAGGGAACACGCCGAGGCCCATCAGTGACATGGTGACCGGAATATTCAGCTGTTCAGCTAACTGCAGCAGCTCCGCCTCACAGCCGGACATAATCGCACCGCCACCGGCATAAATTACCGGCTTATGTGCGGCCAGTAGCGTTTGCAGTGCACGCTTAATCTGTCCTTTATGCCCCTGAATCGTTGGGTTATAAGAACGCATGCTGACCGACTCAGGATAGACGTACGGCAGTTTATTCGCTGGGTTGAGAATATCTTTTGGCAGGTCGATCACCACCGGGCCTGGGCGGCCGCTTGCTGCCAGCCAGAAGGCTTTTTTCAGCACGGTTGGGATCTCTTCCGCGTTTTTCACCAGGAAGCTGTGTTTGACCACCGGACGGGAAATCCCGACCATGTCGCACTCCTGGAACGCATCGTAGCCGATCAGTGAAGACGGCACCTGACCCGACAGAATAACCATCGGAATCGAATCCATATAGGCCGTCGCAATACCGGTAATGGCATTGGTGGCGCCTGGACCTGAGGTGACCAGCACCACGCCGACTTCGCCGGTCGCGCGTGCCAGACCATCTGCCATATGCACAGCGCCTTGCTCGTGACGCACTAATACGTGGTCAATTCCACCGACCGTTTGCAGCGCATCGTAAATGTCGAGCACTGCTCCGCCCGGATAGCCGAATACCTGCTTAACGCCCTGATCGATTAACGAACGGACGACCATTTCGGCTCCTGACAACATCTCCATTTTCTGCCTCCAGGCTTGAGGAACCGGATCCCGTGACGCGCATTGCCCCTGCGCCACTGACACCCAGCCCCGTATTCGCCAGTTAAGATCAAAACCTTATGTTTATGCTCAGATGACAGAATTCATTTCTGCCTTCCAGGTACAGGGAATCTACTTGAGTTGATTCTTTTAAGAGTAGGTCGATTACCATAACCGCAGAAAACCCGGCCTGCAAACGACAGGACGCTGCGACAGGCTTATTTCGGCACAAAAGGCACTGACACGTGATAATCGCTCGCGAGGATTAAACTAATGCCATCCCACAACCACAGATGAAAATGCTGGTTTCATGATTATTTGCAGCGTGTTCTAAGAAATATGATTTTCATATTGCCTGGCCGGTTAGCCCACAATTTTTCCTGAATATTACTTTCTGGCGTGATTAACTTCAAAATCCGCTTCTTGCATGACATTGTGCTAAGCAACCCGCCAAATCTTGTTTTTATGATTGTACCAAAACCCCGATTAAACATATTAAATTCAATAACTTAAAATTAATTCGTTTTTATAAAAAATTTTTTAGGCTGTTTAAGCCATTATGCATGCAGCTAATTAATGCCAAAGCTCTGTGTAGCGGGATATTCGCAGCAGATCGCCCTTAACCGACAAAAGAAACACCCTTTCACTTAGGGTTGACTTCCCTCAGCAATCCCAGTATCAATATGTGCAGCACAAAATTTACGAGGTTTGATTCATGTTCCATTCTTTCCGCCTACTCGGTCTACTACTAAACGCATTCAGTTTGCGCGGTAGACTTGTGGGTGGAATCAATCACTGATTCGAACCTGAAGAAGTTTAAAGAACCCGCGCCGATGCGCGGGTTTTTTTATGCTCGTTACACCGGCGAAGTTGAGTTAAAGCAAAAGGAAGATGACCATGAGCCAGCAAGTTATTATTTTCGATACCACTCTGCGCGACGGCGAGCAGGCATTACAGGCCAGCCTGAGTGTTAAAGAAAAACTGCAGATCGCCCTGGCGCTGGAGCGTATGGGCGTGGATGTAATGGAAGTCGGTTTCCCTATCTCTTCGCCAGGCGATTTCGAATCGGTGCAAACCATCGCGCGCTCGGTGAAAAACAGCCGCGTTGCCGCTCTGGCTCGCTGCGTGGATAAGGATATTGATGCCGCCTACGAGGCTTTGCGTGTGGCTGAAGCATTCCGCATTCATACTTTCCTCGCCACTTCGCCAATGCATATCGCCACCAAATTGCGCAGTACCTTGCCAGATGTGATTGACCGCGCAGTAGCCTCTATTAAACGTGCCCGCAACTATACCGATGACGTTGAGTTTTCTTGCGAAGACGGTGGCCGTACGCCTATCGACGATCTGTGCCGCGTAGTGGAAGCCGCGATCAACGCCGGCGCCACCACCATCAACATCCCGGATACGGTTGGTTACACCTTGCCGCACGAGTACGCCAACATCTTCAGCCAGTTGCGCGAACGCGTACCGAACATCGATAAAGCTATCTTGTCTGTTCACACCCATGATGATTTGGGCATGGCAACCGGCAATGCCGTAGCAGCGGTGTTAGCAGGTGCGCGTCAGGTTGAAGGCACCATCAATGGCCTGGGCGAACGTGCCGGTAACTGTGCGCTGGAAGAAGTGATTATGGCGATTAAAACCCGTCAGCAGATCATGAACCTGCACACCAATATCCATCATCAGGAAATCTACCGCACCAGCCAGTTGATCAGCCAAATCTGCAACATGCCGATTCCAGCCAACAAAGCGATTGTGGGTACGGGTGCGTTTGCTCACTCCTCTGGTATTCACCAGGATGGCGTGTTGAAGAACCGCGAAAACTACGAAATCCTGACGCCAGAATCGATCGGCTTACACAAAATTCAGTTGAACCTGACTTCACGTTCAGGCCGTGCTGCGGTGAAACATCGCATGGAAGAGATGGGCTACAAAGATTCCGACTACAACGTCGATGCTCTGTACGATGCCTTCCTGAAGCTGGCCGACAAGAAAGGCCAGGTATTTGATTACGATTTGGAAGCGCTGGCGTTCATCAACAAACAGAACGAAGAGCCAGAATATTTCCAGCTGAACGAATTTAATGTACAGACCGGTTCCAGCGTTACTGCCACCGCGTCGGTGCAGTTGGGCTGTGGCGAAGAGACCAAAGCCGATGCCGCGACCGGTAACGGCCCGGTGGACGCCGTATATCAGGCCATCAACCGCATCACCGGCTTTGAAGCAGAATTGGTGAACTACAAGTTGACCGCGAAAGGCCACGGCGAGAACGCGCTGGGCCAGGTTGATATCGTGGTGAACTACAACGGTCGTAAATTCCATGGCGTGGGCCTGGCGACCGATATCGTCGAATCTTCTGCTAAAGCGATGGTGAACGCCCTGAACAACATCTGGCGCGCCAAACAGGTAGAAAAAGAATTGCAGCGTAAATTTAAAGATCAGAAGGAAACGGTGTAACTATGACTCAGTCTTATCATATTGCGGTAATGCCAGGCGACGGAATCGGCCCGGAAGTGATGGCGCAGGCTATCAAGGTTCTCGACGCAATTCGCGCGCGCTTCGACATGCGTATCACCACCAGCGAATATGATGTTGGCGGTATCGCCATCGATCGTCACGGTGAACCGCTGCCGCCAGCCACCGTTGCCGGTGCAGAGCAAGCGAATGCGATTCTGTTCGGCTCTGTCGGTGGTCCAAAATGGGAACACCTGCCGCCAGCGGGCCAGCCTGAGCGTGGTGCACTGTTGCCACTGCGTAAGCACTTCAAGTTGTTCAGCAACCTGCGCCCCGCTTCCTTATATAAAGGCCTGGAAGCGTTTTGCCCACTGCGCAGCGACATCGCCGCACGCGGTTTCGACATCCTGTGCGTGCGTGAATTAACCGGCGGCATCTACTTTGGTCAGCCGAAAGGGCGCGAAGGTAGCGGTCCACATGAGCGTGCATTTGATACCGAGGTGTATCACCGTTTCGAGATCGAGCGTATCGCACGTAACGCCTTTGAAGCCGCACGCAAGCGTCGTAACAAAGTGACGTCAGTGGATAAAGCCAACGTGCTGCAGACTTCAGTGATGTGGCGTGAAATCGTTAATGAAGTGGCAAAAGATTACCCGGATGTGCAGTTGAGCCACATGTACATCGATAACGCCACCATGCAGTTGATTAAAGATCCATCACAGTTTGACGTGCTGCTCTGTTCTAACCTGTTCGGTGACATCCTGTCAGACGAATGCGCGATGATCACCGGTTCCATGGGCATGCTGCCTTCTGCCAGCATGAACGAAGAAGGTTTCGGTCTGTATGAGCCTGCAGGCGGTTCCGCACCCGATATCGCCGGTCAGAACATTGCCAACCCAATTGCTCAGATTCTCTCGTTGTCTCTGCTGTTGCGCTTCAGCCTGAATGCCGCTGAAGCTGCAGACAGTATCGAGCGTGCGGTCAGCCGTGCGCTGGAAGCGGGCCATCGTACCCGCGATTTAGCCGGTAACGGCCCAGCTGTGAGCACAGATGAAATGGGCAGCATCATTGCCGGTTTCATCGCTGAGGAAAAATAATAAAATGAAAAGCTTATACCAGAAGTTATTTGATGCACATGTCGTCCACGAAGCTCCAAACGAAACCCCGTTACTGTACATCGATCGCCATCTGATCCATGAAGTGACGTCACCGCAGGCCTTCGATGGCCTGCGCGCTCACGGCCGCAAAGTGCGCCAGCCGTCGAAGACGTTCGCCACCATGGACCACAACGTTTCTACCCAGACCAAAGACATTAACGCGTCGGGTGAGATGGCGCGTATTCAGATGCAAGAGCTGATCAAGAACTGTGCTGAGTTCGGCATTCAGCTGTATGACCTGAATCACCCGTTCCAGGGTATCGTGCACGTGATCGGGCCTGAACAAGGGATGACGCTGCCAGGCATGACCATCGTCTGCGGCGATTCCCACACCGCGACCCACGGCGCATTCGGTTCGCTGGCATTCGGTATCGGTACCTCCGAAGTTGAGCATGTGTTTGCCACGCAGACCCTGAAACAGGGCCGTGCCAAAACCATGAAGATTGAAGTGCTGGGCGAAGCGGCGCCGGGCATTACGGCGAAAGATATCGTGTTGGCGATTATTGGTAAAACCGGCAGCGCCGGCGGTACTGGTCACGTGGTGGAATTCTGTGGCCCGGCGATTGAAGCGTTGAGCATGGAAGGCCGCATGACGTTGTGCAACATGGCGATTGAGATGGGTGCCAAAGCGGGCCTGGTCGCGCCGGATGACACCACTTTCGCTTACCTGAAAGACAAGCAGTTCGCACCGAAGGGCGAGCAGTGGGATGAAGCCGTCGCTTACTGGCGTACGATGAAGTCCGACAGCGATGCCAAATTCGACACCATTGTCACCCTGAACGCGGCCGATATCGCGCCGCAGGTCACCTGGGGCACCAACCCAGGCCAGGTGATGGCGGTGGATCAGGCGATCCCTAACCCGCAATCCTTTGCCGATCCGGTTGAGCGTGCTTCTGCCGAGAAAGCGTTGGCTTACATGGATTTGCAGCCGGGTATTAAACTGACTGAAGTCGCTATCGACAAAGTCTTTATCGGCTCCTGCACCAACTCACGAATTGAAGATTTGCGCGCGGCGGCAGCCATCGCTAAAGGCCGCAAAGTCGCACCAGGCGTTGTTGCCATGGTCGTCCCTGGCTCAGGCCCAGTGAAGGCACAAGCCGAAGCCGAAGGTCTGGACAAAATCTTCCTGGAAGCGGGTTTTGAATGGCGTCTGCCGGGTTGCTCCATGTGTCTGGCGATGAACAATGACCGTCTTAACCCAGGCGAGCGTTGTGCCTCCACCAGTAACCGTAACTTTGAAGGTCGTCAGGGCCGTGGCGGTCGCACTCACTTAGTGAGCCCGGCGATGGCTGCAGCGGCGGCAGTAACCGGTCGTTTTGCCGACATTCGTGAATTGACTCAGGGAGCTTAAGCCATGGCGAACAAATTTACCCAACACACCGGAATTGTGGCGCCACTGGATGCCGCGAACGTCGATACCGATGCCATCATTCCAAAACAGTTCCTGCAGAAAGTGACGCGCACCGGTTTTGGCGCGCACCTGTTCCACGACTGGCGCTTCGAAGATGATGCGGGCACCGTGCCAACCCCAGGTTTCGTGCTGAACAAGCCGGAATTTAAAGGCACCAGCATCTTGCTGGCGCGTGAAAACTTTGGCTGCGGCTCATCACGTGAGCACGCCCCATGGGCACTGACCGATTTCGGTTTTCACGTGGTGATTGCGCCAAGCTTCGCGGATATTTTCTATGGCAACAGCTTTAACAACCAGCTGCTGCCAGTGAAGTTGAGCGATGAAGAAGTGGATGAGATGTTCAAACTGGTGGCCGCGCAGCCAGGCGTGACCTTTACCGTGGATCTGGAAGCCCAGACCGTCACGGCGGGTGATAAGTCTTACAGCTTTGAAATCGACAGCTTCCGCCGTCACTGCATGATTAACGGTCTCGACAGCATTGGTTTGACGCTGCAACACGAAGCGTCCATCTCCAACTACGAGACCACTCAGCCAGCGTTCCTGCGTTAATGCCTTATTCGGTGCGTTTGAATGCGCACCGAATAGAGACGCACTGGATGTTTATAAAGTCGCCTTTGCGGGCGACTTTATATTTATTGGGCATCACGCACGCGCGACGCCAGCCCCAACGCCACAAGTGCCATCGCTAATGCCAGCCAATACACCGACTCATGGCCAAAGCGCTCGCTCAGCGTGCCCTGTATCAATCCTGCAATAATCAAACCGGTCGATATCGAGGTGGTAAACATCGTGGTCGCCGCGCCTGCTCGTCCCGGCATCAAATCCTGGAACCACAGCATGCCAATCCCTGCGACGATGCCAATAAACGCCGCGTTAAACAGCTGCAGCACCATTAACGCCGTGCGTGACTGGAACAACACCAGCCCAAGATAGAACAGAATCGCTGCCACCAGCGCTAACAGCACCAATTTACGTTTACCGAAGCGCTTCGCGTAGTGCCCAGCCAGCAGCATGATAGGAATCTCCAGTCCTGCCGCCGTTCCCATTAATAAGCCCGCCAGTTTTTCCGGCAACCCCAATGTGAAGCTGATATACAGCGGCATATCGATGATATACATGGTGTTGCACGCCCACATCACCACCGAGGCGATAAACAGCATTCGCACCTGACTATCTTTCCACGGGCTCAGTTGGGTCAGTACCTGCTCTGGCGTCGCGGCCACGCGCGGCACCGACGGCAGAGTGCGCCAAATCAGCAGCATGCTGAGCAGGAAAATCGCCGCCGCCACGCAGAACAGTGTGACGAAGCCATAGTTAAGCGCTAAGGCGAACGACAGCGGCGGGCCAATCACCCATGCCAGCGACAGCTGCGCACGCATCACCGAGCTGAACATCACCACTTCACGCGCCGACTGATCGGCATACTCGCGTGCCAGCGCAAAGATCTGCGGAATCGCCACGCTGGCCAGCGCCGACAGCAACACGCCTACAGTAATCAACGTCAGGTAATGACGATTAAAGGCGAATAGCAGCGCATTCAGTACCGCCATCAGGCAGCAAAACAGGATCAGATTACGACGATCGCCACGGTTATCCGAGCGCTTCGCCATTAGCAGGCTAATCACAATCCCGGCAATCGCGTTAATGGTAAAAAACAGACCGACCCAAAACGGTCGCACCTGCACTTCGCGCGTCAAAAACAAACTCAGTGTGGGTGCCTGCAACGCACCGGCAACACCGGTCATAAACGACACCGCCATAAAAGAGAGATAAACCGGATTAATACGACGCTGGCGCGTTAACAGCGATTTCATGCAGAAATCCCTTTGCGGAGAAATGAGGCTAAGACAAAGAGGGTAGAAGATTTCACAGCAAAACGAAAAAAGCCAGCAGAGAAAACGCTGCTGGCGGTGAAATGCACCCTACTCAGAAAAGGCTCCACGTCGGCGGAACCGCTGGCAGAGCGCCATTCATTGCTGAATGCCTCCCGCTCTTCCATTGCCTGGCAGTATGCCTCTAATATGGGGCAGGAAAAACTGAGCGATTCTGAGAAGGAGTTCCCCTTTTATGTCCTCTGCGCGACTGCAACAGCAGTTCATCCGTCTGTGGCAAAGCTGCCAGGGGCTGGATCAGGAAACCACCTTAAGCGATCTGGCTGAACGACTGCACTGCTCGCGGCGCCATATGCGTAACCTGCTGAATGCTATGCAGGATGCGGGCTGGCTGATTTGGCAGGCAGAAGCCGGGCGCGGTAAGCGTTCGACCCTGAGCTTCAATTACACCGGCTTAGCACTGCAGCAGCAGCGCGCCGAGGATCTACTGGAGCAGGACCGCATAGAGCAGTTGGTGCAACTGGTCGGCGATAAGAATCAGGTGCGGCAGATGATTGCGGCCCATCTCGGACGCAGTTTCCGCCAGGGCAAGCACATCCTGCGCGTGCTCTATTACCGTCCGCTGCCCAATCTGCTGCCGGGCTCGCCGCTGCGTCGTTCGGAAACCCATCTGGCGCGACAAATCTTTAACGGCCTGACGCGAATAAATGAGGAAAAGGGGGAAATCGAAGCGGATATCGCCCATCACTGGCAACAAACCTCCCCACTCCATTGGCGTTTCTTTTTACGACCCGCGATTCGCTTCCACCACGGCCGCGAACTGGAGATGGAAGACATCATCGCTTCACTGGAACGTGTACGCAGTCAGCCGCTGTTCTCGCATATCGACAAACTGCACTCTCCCGCGCCCTGGACGCTGGATATTCATCTGTCACAGCCCGATAGCTGGCTGCCGTGGCTGCTGGCCAGCGTCAGCGCGATGATCCTGCCGCGCGAATGGCCGACGTTACGCCATTTTGCCCGCCAGCCTATTGGCACCGGTCCGTACAGCGTAGTACGCAACCAGCAGACACAGCTAAAAATCGCCGCCTTTGATGACTATTTTGGTTATCGCGCGCTGATTGATGACGTATCGATTTGGGTGCTGCCGGAAATCAGCGACGAGCTGGTGTATGCCGGCGTGAAGCTGCAGGGGGAAACCGCCGATGAGAAATCCGAAGAGAGCCGTCTGGAAGAAGGCTGCTATTTCCTGCTGTTCGACCAGCGCTCAGAGCGTGGTAAGGATGCCCATTTTCGACGCTGGGTGAGCTATCTGCTTAACCCGATTGCCCTGCTCAACCATGCGGGTGTGGGCTATCAGCGCTACTGGTTCCCGGCATACGGTTTCTTACCGCGCTGGCATCATCGCCGCGATCTCACCTCAGCCGAAAAGCCCGATGGACTCACGCAACTGACCATCAGCTGGTACAGCCATCATGTCGAGCATGAAGGCATTGCTAACGCCCTGCGCCCGCTGCTGGCTGAACAGGGCGTTGAGCTGATCACGCGCGAGCTGAGCTACGAAGAGTGGTTCGAAGGTGAAGGAGAGAGTGACATCTGGCTCGGCAGCGTCAACTTCACTCTGCCGCTCGACTACGCACTGTTTGCGCAGCTCTACGAATTGCCGCTCATGCATCGCTGCGTTCCGATTGACTGGCACGCAGATGCACAACAGTGGCGACAGAAAGCCTTGCCTCTGGCCGAGTGGAGCAAACAGTTGGTGAACAGCGACTTTGTTCATCCGCTCTTCCATCACTGGTTACTGCTGGAAGGCCAGCGCAGTATGCGCGGTGTGCGGCTCAACACGCTCGGCTGGTTTGACTTTAAATCGGCCTGGTTTGCACCACCGGAGCTGTGACACTTTCGCGCTGTCACAGAAGTGTCTAAAATAAGCCGTTCTCAACGGGGTGCCCTGGTATTGGGCTGAGAGAAACCCGTCGAACCTGATCCGGCTCATACCGGCGTAGGGATTTGAGATGAGCGATAACTCAGATCCTTTGCGACTCAACTTTATCTTCTCCTCAAGGAGCGCAAAGTGTTAAACAAAGTCTTGCCCGTGTTGCTGTTGATCTCTGCCCCGGCGTTGGCTGCCAAGCCTGTTCTTACCGTTTACACCTACGACTCGTTCTCTGCAGATTGGGGCCCCGGCCCTGCCGTTAAAAAAGCCTTTGAAGCCGAGTGCGGCTGCGAACTGAACTATGTGGCGCTGGAAGATGGCGTGTCGCTGCTCAACCGCGTGCGGATGGAAGGCAAAAACAGCAAAGCCGATGTGGTGCTGGGCCTCGATAACAACCTCGTGCAAGCCGCCGAAAAAACCGGCCTGTTCGCAAAAAGCACCGTCGACACCAGTAAATTGCAACTGCCTGATAGCTGGCATAACGACACCTTCGTTCCGTTCGATTACGGCTACTTCGCCTTCGTCTACGATAAAAACAAGCTGAAGAACCCACCGAAAAGCCTGAAAGAACTGGTTGAAAGCCCGGAAAAGTGGCGTGTGATCTATGAAGATCCACGCACCAGCACACCGGGATTAGGCCTGCTGCTGTGGATGCAAAAAGTGTATGGCGATAAAGCACCTGACGCCTGGCAGAAGCTGGCACAGAAAACGGTCACCGTCACTAAGGGCTGGAGCGAAGCCTATGGCCTGTTCCTGAAAGGCGAAGGCGATCTGGTGCTGAGTTACACCACCTCTCCGGCATATCACATCATCGAAGAGAAGAAAGATAACTACGCCGCTGCGCCGTTTAGCGAAGGCCATTATCTGCAAGTGGAAGTGGCTGCACAGCTCGCTAGCAGCAAACAGCCCAAACTGGCGCAGCAGTTTATGCAGTTTATGGTGTCGCCCGCCTTCCAGCAGACCATTCCAACTGGCAACTGGATGTATCCGGTGATCAAAAGCGATCTGCCTGCCGGTTATCAGTCACTGACCGTGCCGGCGAATGCGCTGCAATACAGCTCAGCCGAAGTGGCCGATCATCGCGCGGACTGGATTCGCACCTGGCAACAAGCCGTTAGCCGTTAATGCCAGCCTGGTTAATTCCTGGAAGTGCCGTTGCGCTGCTATTGTGCTCAGTGGCAGTATTGGCGTTTGGCGCCTTAGTGATGGCGGCGCCGGTCACTGACTGGCGCGCCCTGCTGTCAGACAGTTATCTGCACCACGTCCTGGCCTTCTCGTTTGAGCAGGCGCTTTTATCTGCCCTGCTCTCGGTGCTGCCGTCGATTCTGCTGGCACGTGCGTTGTATCGTCGCCGCTTTCCGGGACGTAATCTGCTGCTGCGCCTGTGTGCCATGACGCTGGTATTGCCGGTTTTAGTGGCCGTATTTGGTTTGCTCAGTGTTTACGGTCGCAGCGGCTGGCTGGCACAACTCTGTGGCCTTTTAGGCCTCAACTACAGCTTCTCGCCCTATGGCTTGCAAGGCATTCTGCTGGCGCACGTGTTCTTCAATCTGCCGCTTGCCACCCGCATGCTGTTACAGGCGCTGGAAAGTATTCCCGGCGAACAGCGTCAGTTAGCCGCCCAGCTTGGCCTGCGCGGCTGGAACCTGTTTTGTTTGGTCGAGTGGCCATGGTTGCGACGTCAGATCCTGCCCACCGCAGCCCTGATTTTTATGCTGTGCTTCGCCAGCTTTGCCACGGTACTGGCATTGGGCGGTGGACCGCGCGCCACCACGTTAGAGCTAGCGATTTATCAGGCGCTGAGTTTTGATTACGATCCCAGTCGTGCGGCGCTACTGGCACTGTTACAACTCGGATGCTGTTTGCTGCTGGTGCTGCTCAGCCAACGTTTCAGTAAAGCCATCCCTACCGGCAGCCAAAATATTCGTGGCTGGCGTGACCCGCAGGATTGCTGGCATGCCCGGATCGGCGACACGCTACTGATTGTCTGTGCGCTACTGCTGTTGCTGCCGCCGCTCGCTGCGGTGATCGTTGATGGCTTGCGCGGTGGTGTTGCAGGTGCCCTGCAACAGCCCGCGTTATGGCAAGCGACCTTCACCTCACTGCGCATCGCCATCGGCGCCGGATTGCTGTGCGTGGTGCTGACCATCATGTTGCTATGGAGCAGTCGCGAGCTGCGTCAGCGTCAGCGCAACGTTGCGGCACAGGCAATGGAGCTAAGCGGTATGCTGATCCTGGCGATGCCCGGCATCGTGCTGGCCAGCGGCTTTTTCCTGCTGTTCAACGCCACCATCGGCCTGCCGCAGCGCGCCGATGGCTTAGTGATTTTCACCAATGCGCTGATTGCCATCCCCTATGCGATGAAGGTACTGGAGAACCCGATGCGCGATATCAGCGCTCGCTACACCCCGCTCTGCGCATCACTGGGTATTGCTGGTATTAATCGCCTGAAACTGATTGAACTGCGTGCGCTGAAGCGGCCCATTGCACAAGCGCTGGCGTTTGCCTGCGTGCTGTCGATTGGCGATTTCGGCATGGTGGCCCTGTTTGGCAGCGCCGATTTCCGCACGCTGCCGTTCTATCTGTTCCAGCAAATTGGTGCCTATCGCGGCGCAGACGGTGCCGTAACCGCACTGCTACTGTTATTGCTGTGCCTGTTGCTCTTTACCCTGATGGAAAAACTGCCGGGTCGTCATGCTGACACTGAATAATCTCACTTATCTTTACCAGCATCTGCCAATGCGCTTCCGTTTTGAAGCCCAGGCGGGTGAACGTCTGGCAATCCTTGGTCCCAGCGGCGCAGGCAAAAGCACCTTGCTCAGTCTGATCGGCGGTTTTTTGCCAGTGAGCCAGGGAACCCTGATAATGAATGGCGTCGATCATACGCGCAGCGTGCCGTCGGCGCGGCCGGTGTCGATGCTGTTTCAGGAAAACAACCTCTTCCCACACCTGACGGTGCAGCAAAATATGGGATTAGGCTTGCATCCAGGCTTGAAACTGACGCGGGAACAGCAGCAACAGCTGGCCACCATCGCTGAGCAGACTGGGTTAGCGGAGATGCTGAACCGCTTGCCCGTCGAGCTTTCCGGCGGTCAACGTCAGCGCGTGGCCTTAGCGCGCTGCCTGTTGCGCGATCGGCCGATCCTGCTGCTCGATGAGCCCTTCTCTGCGCTCGATCCGGCGCTTCGCGGTGAGATGCTGCAACTGGTGCGTACGGTGTGTGAAAGCCGCAATATCACGCTGCTGATGGTGTCGCACAGCCTGGAAGACGCCCAGCAAATTGCGCCGCGCAGTCTGGTGGTGGTCGATGGGCGGATTTACTGGGATGGCAGCACGGCGAGCTTGATCAGTGGAGAGAGTGAAGCGGCTACCATCCTTGGCGTGAAAAAGCCTTAAGCGAAGAACACCTTCCACAATAGCTGGCGGAAGATAGGCATCATCGGGTGATACTGAATGGCGATAAATGCCGCCACGCCGATAGCCGCCGCCAGCGGTGCCAGCCAGCGCAAACGCGCCTGCGGCAGATATTTCGTCGCCCAGTCAGTGGTTTTACCACTGCGCCACCAGCGCCACATCAGCCAGAATCCCATCCACACCAGCAACGCCACCAGCAACAGCAGCCACTTAAAATTACCGCCTTGCGCGGCCTGTGGCACATCAATCGCCACTCCCGCCAGAATGCCCGGCATCAGATAAGCCGGCGGCCAGAGAATACAGCCAATCAGGTTGGGCGGCAGGAACTTGCGCACCGGCAGTTCCAGCATACCCGCCGCCAGTGGAATCAACGGACGCGTCGGGCCGACGAAGCGCCCCACCAGAATGGTAAACATGCTGTGTTCATGCAGCGCGTGCTCAGTTTTATCCAGCAGGCCCTGATACTTTTTCAGATATTTCCAGCGGTGTAATGGCCCCTGAAACTTCCAGCCGATGCCATACGAGACCCAATCACCAATCAGGCAACCGGCGAAACCTGCCGCCCAGGCAGGATAAAGGCCAATCTGTCCGCTGCCCACCAGCGCCCCAAGGCTGGCCATTAATACGGTTCCTGGCAACAGCAATCCCACGAACGCCAGTGACTCAAGGAAGGTCACCAGCGCCACGGCCATCAGCGCGTACTCCAGCGATTGCGAAAACAGATGTTGAATCCAGGCTTCCATAACTATCCTCTGCGGAATATAGAGGCTGGATTGTCCGGAGCCAGCGCCAACCCGTCAAGGCAAGAATTGTAGGACGATGTTGACAGAGTACTGACAATGTCGCCACACACAGGCACTGTATAAACATCCATGATATACTTCAGGCAATTCATTTCCCGGAGTTCACGTGACCGAACCACGCGCAGGTTTTTTGCTTACCCGCCACTGGCGAGATACCCCAACCGGCAGCGAAGTGGTGCTGTGGCTGGCGACTGATCAGGGACCGCAGCGGCTGGTGCTACCGGCACAAGAGTCCGTGGCTTTCATTCCAGAAGAGTTCCGCCAGCAAACCGAAGCGTTGATCCGTGACGAGCGGCATATTCGTGTGCAATCGCTCGAACTGAAAGATTTTCGCCGTCGTCCGGTGTTTGGCCTTTATTGCCGCAGCCATCGCCAGCTGCAAAACCTGGAAAAGCGCCTGCGCGAAAATGGCATCGCGGTGTATGAAGCCGATATCCGCCCGCCAGAGCGCTATTTGATGGAGCGTTTCATCACTGCGCCGGTGTGGTTTAGCGGCGAGGTGCGCGGCGATAGCGTGGTCAATGCTCGCCTGAAACCGCATCCAGATTACCGCCCGCAGCTAAGATGGGTTTCGCTGGATATCGAAACCACGGAACACGGTGAGCTGTATTGCATCGGGCTGGAGGGCTGCGGTCAGCGCCAGGTTTATATGCTGGGTCCACCTAATGGCGATGCCAGCACCCTCGATTTCGATCTCATCTATGTGGATAGCCGCCCGCAGTTGCTGGAACAGCTCAATGCCTGGTTCGCCCGCCACGATCCAGACGTGATCATCGGCTGGAGCGTAGTACAGTTCGATCTGCGCGTCCTGCAAAAACACGCCGATCGTTATGGCATTCCGCTGCGCTTAGGACGCCAAAATCAGGCGCTGGAGTGGCGCGAGCATGGTTTTAAACCTGGCGTCTTCTTCGCACAAGCCACAGGACGGTTGGTGATTGATGGTATTGAAGCGCTGAAATCCGCGTTCTGGGACTTTCCCTCTTTCAGTCTTGAGGCGGTGTCACGCCAGCTCCTCGGCGAAGGAAAAGACATCGACAACCCGTGGCAGCGCATGGAGGAGATCAACTGGCGTTTTGCCCATGACAAACCCGCGCTGGCGAAGTACAACCTGAAAGATTGCGAACTGGTGACGCGCATTTTCCAGCACACTGCCATCATGCCGTTTCTGCTGGAACGCGCCACGGTAAATGGCCTGGCGGTCGATCGTCACGGCGGTTCGGTGGCGGCGTTTGGTCATCTTTATATTCCGCGTATGCATCGCGCAGGATTCGTGGCGCCTAACCTTGGTGAAGTGGCACCCGAAGCCAGCCCCGGCGGTTATGTGATGGACTCACGGCCCGGCCTGTATGATTCGGTGCTGGTGCTGGATTACAAAAGCCTTTATCCCTCCATTATTCGCACCTTTCTGATCGATCCTGTCGGTTTGGTGGAGGGGCTGGCGCATCCAGACGATGCCGATTCCGTGCCCGGGTTTCGCCATGCGCGCTTCTCACGCCAAACCCATTGCCTGCCAGCGATTGTGGAGCAGATTTGGCAAGGGCGTGAAGCGGCTAAACGCAACGGCAATCAGCCTTTGTCACAGGCGCTGAAAATCATCATGAATGCCTTTTACGGCGTGCTTGGCACCAGCGCTTGTCGCTTCTTTGATCCACGCCTTGCGTCTTCTATTACCCTGCGTGGCCACGCCATCATGCAGCAAACACGCGAGCTGATTGAAGCCGAAGGGTTTGATGTGATTTATGGCGACACCGACTCCACCTTTGTCTGGCTCAAAGGCGCGCACAGCGAGGCGGAGGCCGCCGCCATTGGTCATCGTCTGGCTAAACAGGTCAATGCGTGGTGGCAGCAACATCTGAAGCAGACTTACGGGCTGGAGAGCGCACTTGAATTAGAGTACGAAACCCATTTCAGTCGCTTCCTGATGCCCACCATTCGCGGTGCTGAACAAGGCAGTAAAAAGCGCTACGCCGGCATGATTCGCAGCGACGGAACAGAGCGGCTGGTGTTTAAAGGGCTGGAGTCAGTGCGCACCGACTGGACACCGCTGGCGCAGCAGTTCCAGCAAAATCTGTATGGCCGAATTTTTCGTGGTGAGCCATGGCAGGATTACATCCGAGAGACCGTGGCGCAGCTGCTGGCGGGCGAACTGGATGAATTACTGGTCTACAAAAAGCGCCTGCGCCGCCCGTTAAAAGATTATGAAAAAAACGTGCCACCCCATGTACGCGCTGCTCGCCTCGCCGATGAGCAAAATCGGAAATTACAGCGTCCATTACAGCATCAAAATGGCGGGTCCATTCGCTATGTGATGGCGACCGCTGGCCCGGAACCGCTGGAGGCACGCACCACGCCGCTCGACTATGATCACTATGTCACCAAACAGTTACAACCGGTGGCAGATGGCATTTTACCTTTCGTCGGCGATGACTTTGCTACACTTATTACCGGGCAGCTGGGGCTTTTTTGACAGGTGACGAATGCCCTGCCATCCAGTACCATAGCGCCCTTCCTGTTTCTCACCGCATAGACACCCTGACCAAACTCTTGTTTGGCGGTGTTGTATTGCCTGAGTGCAGGTGAACTTCTTTATGGCATGTCAGAGAGTCGAGCTAAAAATATATGGTTTTTACACTGGGTCAGCGCTGGATTAGTGATACGGAAAGTGAACTGGGATTAGGAACGGTGGTGGCGATTGATACCCGCATGATCACCATGATGTTTCCGGCAACCGGCGAAAACCGCCTGTATGCCCGTAATGATGCTCCCGTCACCCGTGTGATTTTCAATCCGGGCGACACCATCACCAACCACGAAGGTTGGCAGATGAGCGTCGATGAAGTCCGCAACGATAACGAATTAATGACTTACATCGGCACGCGTCTCGACACCGAAGAAAGTGGCGTGGTGATGCGCGAAGTGATGCTGGACAGCAAGCTGGTGTTCAGCAAACCTCAGGATCGTCTATTCGCCGGTCAGCTCGACCGTATGGACCGTTTTGCCCTGCGTTTCCGCGCACGTAAATACCAAAGCGAGCAGTATCGCCTGCCGATCAGCGGCCTGCGCGGCATGCGCACCAATCTTATTCCGCATCAGTTACACATCGCCCACGATGTCGGTCGCCGCCACGCGCCACGCGTCCTGCTGGCGGATGAAGTTGGCCTCGGTAAAACCATTGAAGCCGGGATGATCATCCAGCAACAGCTGCTGGCCGGGCGTGCCGATCGCGTACTGATCGTGGTGCCGGAAACGCTGCAGCACCAGTGGCTGGTAGAGATGCTGCGCCGTTTCAACCTGCGCTTTGCCCTGTTTGATGACGACCGCTACACCGAAGCCCAGCACGACAGCGATAACGCCTTCGAAACCGAACAGCTGATTATCTGTTCCCTGGATTTCGTACGCCGTAACAAGCAGCGTCTTGAATTGCTGGCCGATGCCGACTGGGATTTACTGGTGGTCGATGAAGCTCACCATCTGGCCTGGAGCGAAGAGGCGCCGAGCCGAGAATACCAGGTGATTGAACAGCTGGCGGAAAAAACGCCAGGCGTATTGCTGCTGACGGCCACGCCGGAACAGCTGGGTCTGGAAAGTCACTTTGCCCGTTTACGTCTGCTCGATCCAAATCGCTTCCACGACTTCAGCCAGTTCGTGGCTGAGCAGCAGAATTATCGCCCGGTGGCCGATGCGGTGAGTTCGCTGCTGGCCGATCAGGCTATCACCAAAGAAGAGATGAACCTGATCAATGACCTGATCGGTGAACAGGACATCGAGCCGCTGCTGCAGGTGGCGAACAGCGATCGTGAAGGCAAAGAAGACGCACGCAAAGAGCTGGTCTCGATGTTGATGGACCGCCACGGCACCAGCCGCGTGCTGTTCCGTAACACCCGTAACGGCGTGAAGGGCTTCCCGAAACGCGAACTGCACCAGATTCGTTTGCCACTGCCTGCGCAGTATCAAACCGCGATTAAAGTTTCCGGCATTATGGGCACGCGCAAGAGCGCAGAAGAACGCGCGCGTGACATGCTGTATCCGGAAAAGATTTATCAGGAATTTGAAGGCGATAGCGGTACCTGGTGGAACTTCGACCCACGCGTTGAGTGGCTGATGGGCTACCTGACCAGCAACCGTAAAGAGAAAGTGCTGGTGATTTGCGCTCAGGCTGCCACTGCGCTGCAACTGGAGCAGGTGCTGCGCGAGCGCGAAGGTATTCGTGCTGCAGTGTTCCACGAAGGATTATCCATTCTGGAACGCGACCGCGCTGCGGCGTTCTTCGCCTCAGAAGAAGAAGGCGCACAGGTACTGCTGTGCTCGGAGATCGGTTCTGAAGGCCGTAATTTCCAGTTCGCCAGCCGTCTGGTGATGTTCGACCTGCCGTTTAACCCGGATCTGCTGGAACAGCGTATTGGCCGTCTCGACCGTATCGGCCAGATGCACGACATTCAGATCCTGGTGCCTTGGCTGGAAAAAACCGCCCAGGCGGTGCTGCTGCGCTGGTACCACGAAGGCCTGGATGCGTTTGAGCATACCTGTCCAACTGGACGCACCATTTATGACAGCGAATACAGCAAGTTAATCGAATACCTCGCCGCACCTGAGAATCCACAGGGGCTGGATGAATTTATTGCAGAGAGTCGTAAACAGCACGACACGCTGAAAGCGCAGCTGGAGCAGGGTCGTGACCGCTTACTGGAGCTGAACTCCAACGGCGGCGAAGCAGCGCAGGCGCTGGCGAATGCTATCGGCGAACAGGATAACGACACCGATTTGGTTAACTTCGCGCTTAACCTGTTCGATATCGTCGGCATCAACCAGGAAGACCGCAGTGACAGCCTGATTGTGCTGACGCCATCCGATCATATGCTGGTGCCGGATTTCCCAGGTTTACCGGAAGATGGCTGCACCGTGACCTTCAACCGTAACCAGGCGCTGTCGCGTGAAGACACCCAGTTCATCACCTGGGAACATCCGCTGATCCGTAATGGTCTCGATTTGATCCTGTCCGGCGATACCGGCAGCTGTGCATTGTCACTGCTGAAGAACAAAGCGCTGCCGGTTGGGACGCTGCTGGTTGAGATGGTGTACGTGGTTGAAGCGCAGGCTCCGAAAAGCCTGCAACTCACCCGCTTCCTGCCGCCAACGCCGGTGCGTCTGCTGATGGATCGTGCGGGCAACAACCTGGCAGGCAAAGTGGAGTTTGAAAGCTTTAACCGCCAGTTAAACGCCGTGAATCGTCATACCGGTAGCAAACTGGTTAATGCAGTGCAGCAGGAAGTGCACGAGATTCTGACCCAGGCCGAAAAAGTGGTGATTCCGGAAGCACAGGCGATCATCGCAGCGGCGAAAGTCGAGGCGGATGAGAAGCTGAGTGCCGAGCTATCACGTCTTGAAGCGCTGCGAGCGGTCAACCCCAACATCCGTGATGATGAGGTTGAAGCGCTGGAAAGCAATCGCGAGCAGGTGCTGGCGAGCCTCGGTGATGCGGGCTGGCGTCTGGACGCGCTGCGTCTGATCGTTGTCACGCACCAATAATTGCTGAAGGCCACTACGACATGTTGATGGAAGCCTACAATCCGCCGCTCGAACCCTGGCTACATATTCTGTATCAGGACGAGCACATTATGGTGGTCAATAAGCCAAGCGGATTGTTGTCGGTGCCGGGTCGGCTGGAGGAGCACAAAGATAGCGTGATGACGCGCATTCAACGTGATTTCCCCCAGGCGGAATCGGTGCATCGGCTGGATATGGCCACCAGCGGCGTGATCGTGGTGGCGCTGAATAAGGCTGCGGAAAGAGAGCTCAAGCGGCAGTTCCGCGAACGTGAGCCATCTAAGTATTATGTGGCACGCGTGTGGGGCCATCCTGCGGCGGAAGAGGGATTGATCGATCTGCCGCTGATTTGCGACTGGCCTAATCGCCCTAAGCAAATGGTGTGCTTCGAGAACGGTAAAGCCGCGCAGACCGAATATCAGGTGCTGGAATACGAAGCGAGCAACAGTGCCCGCGTGCGGCTCAAACCAATTACCGGGCGCTCGCACCAGTTGCGCGTGCATCTACTGGCGCTGGGTCACCCGATTTTGGGCGACCGCTTTTATGCCCATGAAGAAGCACTGAGCATGGCGCCGCGTCTGCAACTGCACGCGGAGTCATTAACCATTACCCATCCGGCGTTTGGCAACAGCATGACGTTTAAGCAGCCAGCAGATTTTTAATCTGCAGGTCATAAAAAAGGGCCGTCAGTCATGACGGCCCTTTCAAATTCAATCTTAACGTTCCAGGCTATTTAAATCCTTTCTCCTTACGAATCAAATCGTAAGCCGCCTGAATCTCCTGCGCTTTCTGCTTCGCCATCTCCATCATTTCTGGCGGTAACCCTTTCGCCACCAGTTTGTCCGGATGATGCTCACTCATCAGCTTACGGTAAGCGCGTTTAATGGTGGTGCTGTCATCGCTGCTTTTTACCCCCAGCACACTACAGGCGTCATCCAGCGTCGGTCCGCGTTTCGCCTGTTGATAAGCACCGCCATAAGAGGAGCCACCGCCACCAAATTGTTGCCCACCTTCCATCATGCGAAGGAACTGATCGAACTGTGCCCGCGAAATGCCCAGCTCTTCCGCGATTACATACAGCACCTGGCGTTCATTGGGATGCAGCGAACCGTCAGCAAATGCCGCCTGAATCTGAATTTCCAGAAACATCCGAATCAGATCAAAACGACCAAAACAGGCGCTGCGCAGTTCACGCAATTTATTCCGCAGCGGATAGTCACTTTGCTTGCCTTCGCGGAAAGCACGCTGCGCAGCCATGCGGGCATCGCCATGCAGTTGCATACGATCCATAAATAAGGAAGCAATCTGGATATCTGCCTCGGTGACGCGCCCTTTTGACTTGGTCAAATGACCCATCACCTGAAAAGTGGTACTGAAAAACAGCGTCTGTCGCGCCTGATTATTGGCGAAATAGCCCTGTCCTTTTACGCTGCGCACTTTGTCAAACATATGACCAATGATCAGACCCAGTACAATGCCCCAGAAGCCTGCTCCGGAAAGTAAGCCGAGAGCCAGACCAATAACTTTTCCCCAGTAGCGCATAAACTCCTCAATTCGCCATGCTTG
>Ga0157363_1000646_pt1 | contig 27115 bp, 11 predicted proteins | sample AttsexASBM1_FD_111477 | JGI IMG/M metagenome (GOLD analysis project Ga0157363, IMG submission 111477) | Fungus gardens microbial communities from leaf cutter ant in Ribeirão Preto, State of São Paulo, Brazil - Atta sexdens ASBM1 | ecosystem: Host-associated > Fungi > Mycelium > Unclassified ... | reverse complement strand
ATCAAATCTAAAGCTCAGAACTTTTTTGTACACCTAATATATATTGATCGTTTGTTTCAATAAAATTTTTAACTCTTTGATAGTAGAAAAATTTAAAACATTTATGAACATCTCATAAGTATTTCGAAAGTGTCACACTTTAGCAATCGAATACTGGTATGTCATCATAATAATGAGGCATTCTATACCAATGTATTCTATATACATTGTTTTATATCAAAGTATTCTAAACATTTCAATATATATCGTCGAAACATATATATGTTTGTTATCACATAAAGAAATGCTTTAGATGAAAATAATCATTAATTGTAGCAAACATTCCGCCGTAAAATTAGAGAATGGCGCTACATCACTATCGCTTACGTATGGATTCAGGTCTAATATACGTGCTTGAATTATAACGGGATCTTTCTATTAGAATCTTCAGGCACTTGATAACGACACACTTCTCAATGCGAATGAAATATTGCTCTTTACAGTATTCCAAGAAGTGGAATCAAACGCAGCAATTACATTCCTAAATGCCATTATATTAACTTTATAATATTAACATTATCGTGTATATATATATATATTATTATTAATATTGCTAATTATTATCTTAATAATCTAAATAATCTTAATCTTGATAACAAAAACTTGGTTAATTGTAAAATATATTACTCGCCCAGATTAATAATCAAATTAGATATAAATTTAATTTCAAAAAATTCTTTGTAATTGTCTTTTAAGTCTTACAAGTCCTATATATCAAGCCTAGGGCTTATCTAGGGCACATTATACACGAAGTACTCATCCAGTAAATTTCTCTAAATCATCTTAGACGAATGTGTCGCCTCCTCATGAATAAACAGCGCTTCAAGCAGTGGACATCTCTCTTAAGCTAGAAAAAAGGCAGAATGCCACATGTTGTACGACCTCGTTCGTCACTCTGCGGTTTAGCGCAATGACAACTTTACACTATTTTACAAGCAATTGAATGGCAACGATTAAAGAAACAAAAAATTAGATGTATTTGTATTTTCTTAGATACAATTTTTTAAAAATTTTAACAAATGTAAGAAACACATTATACATGTATGTATAAGATAAAAAAAATTGTTTAGCACTTAAAAGTTTGATGATTACTAATTTTATCTGTGCATTTATATTTTGCAACTTATAATTATTGCGAAATTAGTCAGTATATATATTTTGAATTTCATAAGATATTACATATTATTAACAAATGACTAAAATACATAAAAAATATTAATTTTGTTCATTGATATAAATTTATCTGATTTATAATTATGTAAACAATTTTTATTTTGATAGAAAATATTACAGAAGAGATCTTTTAATTTGAATTTTGTACTGCCCTGATAGCACCTTTTCATTTGATTTCTTCAAAGACATGCTCCTAGTATAATCAAAACTTGGAATGCTCATGCTTTGATAATCGGCAATAACAATGCAGTGCCGAGCCTGCATTGTAATGCATGACGTTACAGCATTCTAACTCAACCTAACAGTAAACACAGTTTCGCATGACAGAAAAGATAAACTTAACAAACGTCACAGATTTTAATATCGCATACTTCCTGGGAAAATGATAGCTGACATACTTTGGCACCTTTTGCGGAAACATGAATAGTTAGGAATTACTCAACCACGAATTTAAGAAATAATATTTGGTGTCTCCTTAAATATTTGCCGGTCGTTGTAGATCTTCCGAGAACTCATCACACGTTAAATATCAATATATCTTAGACTTGCAAGATTCAAATCGTTCTTGTCATTTAAATCAACTTCCTATAGGTAAAATAGTAGTGTACCGATTGAAATATGTGACTGAATTCATCATTTAAGATCAAGTATTTCATGACACGTTGAATTAACTAGAGAAAGAAAATGTATTCTATCGTGCCACTTATTATTAGTAATCTCTTACGTATATATATATATATATATATATATATATATATATATATATAATAATTGACGTTATGATCTGAAATAAGTAATACAATCGTACGATTAAAGCCAAGCAACATCAGTAAAACAAACTATAAATACTATTTGTGCTTGAGAATAGATGGTAGTTGTATAATACGAAGCGATTTGCAAATTATTCAATTACTGTTGTAAAAATGTTTAATAAACCTAGTCAGAAATCGACATCGATTCGAAGTCGATTCCATTATCATTTCTGATTGGGAGCCAATCCTTACCCTACAAGTATGGATTACTAGTGACCGAGCGATTCCTATTTGTGCAAGTTTCTTTGAGTCTTTCGATAATTATAAATTATACTACATTTTATTATTTTCCAAAATGAAGTTCCAATATTTATTCTAGAAAGTTGATAGCATCTTGGTGAATTTTTAGAGATTTTTTTAATCATTCTGAATAAGTAAAGAAAAAAGAAAACGAACAGATCTAGTGACTCACGTTTGTATAGATGAGACAGCAAATTTTGTATAGTAAGGGTTAATAATCTTTTAAACGTTGTTTAAGTTTCTGCATTGTTTAAGAAGCTATAAATAATTATTCGTTATTGCTTCTCAAGAATATCAGTTGTTAATTTTATACAGATATCAATGAGAGAAAGTTTGTTTTAATTAAAAATGAACTTTGTATCAAAAGAAACTAATTAAAAAATTTCGACATTGCATCAGAACTTTTTGAAATTTTTAAATAAAGATCAAGATTGACTATCGTCTTTTCATAATCAATTATTTTAAATTGCTATTTCATATTTATTCATATTTATTCAAATGTGTTCTGTCAATGATACAAAGTTCGTTTTAATTTGCCATTTTTGCCGTTAAATTTAAATTCAAATGAACTTTGTATCATTGACAGAGCACATATCGAAGAATATGAAATAGCAATCTAAAATAATTGAAAAAAAAATAGTCAATCTTGATCTTTATTCAAAAACTTTAAAAAATTCTAATGTATCGTTATATTTTAGTAACGGAATTTTTCTTGCCTTTTTTGCATATTGGTATTGTCATGCACGATATAAAACGCTGACAATTCTAATAAGTGAAATTGTTTTCGATGTATTCTTGCGATAACCAGTCTACAGTTAACGCCTGCTTGAAAAGAAGGGAAAAGTTCGATAGAGAGTGGTACATTTCCTTTCTCTTGCATCGGTTAGAGATAGAATCGCATCTATAATCGTAATTATTGACATTTCTAATTATGATAAGAACATTAATAGTCTTTTCAGAACTTAATTCATCCTGAAATATGCGATACATTAATATCTTGTTACATTCTACTATATTAATATTTGCGTTAACACATTAATTTTTTTCTTAAAAACCGTATTCAGTATCGGTCAATTAGATTTCGATAATTTCATTACATAAATCTTCATCATTTTTGTATAAATATTAATGAGAATTTTACAATATGTCGTTTTTGTTCTTTAAATTCGAGAAAGTGCTTAATTTCTATACCAACGTAGATTGGCATCATACGCGAAAAGTGAAATGTTATACAATATACACCGCCGTCGTATAGCACGTATCGTTCATAGGTAAAAGAGAGATAATATCGATCGGTTTCACTACTGCTTCACTACTACTTTTTATATATTTATATTATACTTGAAACCATTAAGTTTCGCTTTCTACGTAAACCACAAGTACCGTAACATGCGGATTACCCGCATGATATACCACGGGAATCTTGAATCTTAATCCGAAAAATGGATAAAATTGATCGATCCATAATATCAATGTAACAATCAAGCAAAGAATTTAAAGGATACACAATTATTATCTTCGAGACAAAGCGAAAGCAATTTACTTTTATTGAAATTATGCGATCATCTCCCATCAACAAACGAGAATGGATTAAAATGGATTGAAATTTTTTCTATCCGAATGCTTATTTTAAATAGCGAATATTTTTTTTGGATTTAATTGGATTCAATTGAATTCAATTAGATACAATTGGATGCAATTGGATTGGAAAACTACATTCCTTATTCAAAATTTTCAATTGAACAATTGATATTCACAATGCACAGAAAAAGCTAATATTATTTTTAGATTAAAAGACATAGAGATATATGCTCCATGTAATTCCTATAAATGAATAAAAATACATTTAGAATTGAAAAGCATTTATTTTAACATTCGTGAATCAATATTTCTGAAAATCTGAATTCATTTCAATCCATTCTCGTTTGTTAAGCTGTTTCCTTTTCATCTTCTGCTAATAAAGAAAACAATCCTGTAATGACTATAATGCTCGATTTCTGAAGTCAAGAAATCTTTCTCTTATTTTTTATTATATTTAAATTCTTTCGAGCGCGCTTGGAAAATAGCAACGAATTAGCAAGTAAAAGAAATAGAAATTAATAAAAATGCAATGTTTAAATAACGACACAATAACTAATGAAGAATTAATAAATGATATTACATATTTTTTTTATGTTCTGTCATGCTGTGCATTTCAAGTCATGTTATTTTGATCATGTCATAGTTTTGTTATCCCTTCTTCGCTTATATTCATAAAAATTCGAAAGTCATTTCCCAAGCAGAACAACAAGTCATTATAATATCAAAATGATCATTAAAATGATCATTAAAAGTCATTTTTCAATCATTTTCGATTTATTTTAACGTCATTTTAACGTTATCGTGACTTGTTATTTTATACTTGAATCAGCATACATGCATTCTCCGACAAGAAAATATTTATACAATTATATACGAAATCTTGCATAAAATTTATGATCTGTATTTGTATGGAAATATTTACAAAAACAGGTATAGAAATATTGATTTTTCATAAAATACTAATAATTGATTGTGCAATTAATAAAATAGTATATATTGACAAAACAATAACATTCTGATGAATTATCGTGTAAAGAATTTTCTCTTAAAATATGGTAGTATGATGGAACAATATGGGAAATATAACAACATTATATTTCAAAGAATTTTTTACGTAAATCTCTCTCATTCTAATAACTAATAAAAGTACAATAAAATATAAAATAAGTTTAATTAATTTTATTGAAGTGCATGGTAAAGTTTTTAAAATATTGTACACCACAACTACTATATTTTCAATTTTTAATTTTAAGAGAAAATTCTTTCTGTGTTCTTATTATTAAATTGCAAAATTTTCGTCAATATCATTTATGATACCATTATTGTATATCAATTTGTCTATTGGAGTAATTCAAGTATCTACATATTTTTTCTGAATGTAATGCCAGCGCGACCGATCGCCAATTAATCGATTCGCAAAAGAGAATTCTCTGAGAAAGGAAATCGACTATAACGTCCGATCATAGTGATACACGTAAGCTGCAAACGGTTGGAGGCTGATTGGCGTACTTTCTTTGATACGTCTCTACGCCGGCTATGATCACCTCGCTTTCGAGGTCAATGTCTAGGCCTGGTGTGTAAACCCGAGATGCAACTGACTCCTCTTGTATAGGCTACAACTTTCCTTGATGAGAATGACTGACGATGTTCGGAATGCAAAAATTTCTTGCCTCTTTACAACGTATAGTTTGTGCAGATACTCGTGTAAAGCACACGGAAAATTTCAATTTATTATTAATAATTTTAATTATTGTTTGAAGCTTAAAACGAAATTAGAAGCGGTTTCGAGATATTCAATACTTATTACATATTTGACAGTTATTGTCTCCAGGACTGGTTATTGTAGCAGAACGATATCAAGTTGTTAATTATTATGATTCCATTATAGTTATTCTTGTTGTAATAAAATAATGTTTATCCCGTCTATAACAGTGAGACGACGAAGAGATGCAAGTTGCATATAATTGAACATGGATCAACGAGCAACTGAATCCATCATATGGATATATTGATTGTATAGACACGTTAGTCTCGTAATGTGAATAGGTTGTTTCTTTCCGTCGCGGTGATTTCTCCGTATCACGCAGAGCTGATATATGTCCAATGCATCTGACAAATGAAGAAGCGAAAGTAAAATCCCTCAAACACGGTGAATGTCTTCGCACGCGATTTTACAGTTAATGGCGTAATACTCGAGCGATTGCGCCTGCCAAGAATTCCTCGCGAATGGAAAGCGTGTGCTTTTTGTAAAAGTTAAATGTAAAGATGCTTCCTGTTTAAATTGGAAGGAAACGAGATTTCAATTAAATTTTAAAAAGGAACACGGTTTAAATTGGAATAGAATCGCGGAGGAAAACAGCACTCTTATGATGCTGACGAGTTTGTTAACCTAAACTCATAATGGGTGGATACAAGCCATTTTGATCCATCTGCTAACTAAACTGCTTTGAATCGCGATATTGCTGATGCTTTCTACTGTCACATGTCATATGACTAAGTGTGCGATTGACCGCGTTTGAACGTTTCGTCGTCTCGTTAAATGTCGTAGGATGACGGGCCGCGCAAATTTCGCACTTCTTCCCGCGGTTTGTTAAATAGCATATTAAACAAGAAAATTGTTTATGCGAATTACCGAATGCGACCTCAATCGAGCGCTGCTCGTAATTCCTTTGTTCAAAATCGTCGATCATCGCGACGGGAAGTGCGTATTTTACTTACAAGATACCGTTTTGCAATCATTGCTGAATGATTACTACATTTTAGTCTTTTGGTTGACGACTTTGTAACTCATTTTATATTCAAAATAGCAGAATAAAAAAAAATATAAAAGTGCGGAAATAAATGTACAGAGATAATAAGCAATTTATTAAAAGAAGAGTACCTGTGTCAGCTCATTTTTGAACCACTTTTCAAATGTAGATACAAGCAACTGAGTAGATTAACGAGTCATTATGTTGTGGAGAGTCATTTTCAGAATATTGTGTAAGTTATTACCTGTATATACGCTTTAAAGATGATTAAAAAATGAGCCAAAACATGTAGTATGTCTTTAATTCTAGTAAATTCGCTATATTTAACTCATCTTATCTCAAGAGAAACAAGAAAGTTATGATAATAACTTTCTTGATGACACATTGATCGAATTATGACAAAAAAATGATAAATTCGATTAATATGATGATCAAATTGACATTATTTTGATTTTTTTCTCCTTTGAAGTTATTATTTTAACTTTGTTCTCCTTGGAATTATAATAATTTCCATGCTTGAACTCTTATACGTTTTTCTAATTGATTGTCAAGAGTCTTCTTATTTCATTCTATAATACATTAATCAAATAGGAAACATAATTAGGGTCTGACCGAAATCTCGATTTTGGTAAAATATCAGAGTTTCGATTTGATTTCGGTTTCGATCAAAATTAAGAAAAAATTTCAATGGCTAAACTGAAACTGTATAAGTTGCAACGCGCTGGATAAACGTTCAAAAAACAACTGTTTGATTTTTATTATTAAGCTTAAAACAATTTGAATATAAACTTTAATAATCCTAATAATAACTGTAATTTGATTTCTTTTTTTGATTAAAAGTTGAGGCTGTAATATTATTATATTATTATAGTTAGATATTTTAATAAAATTTTGTTTTTTAAAGAGTGCAGTCACGATTTCTGAAAATCATACGATCTCTGTCTTAAAAAATTAATCCAAAAATGTCGATTTCGGCTCCAGCTGAAAAAAATGTGACTCCGTTAGCTTCTTTCTCTTTTTTTTTTCAGTAAGACTTATCTAATTTTCGGTTTCGTTTTCGGCCGAAATTGAACGACAACCGAATATTCATTTTCGATTTCGGTCGAATTCTAAACATAACGCACGCTACGGTAATTAACAATCTCTGCGAGAATTTTCAAATGTTTTGGGAATGTATTATTCGTGCATCTTTAGAGCACATACGCAGCTATAATGAATTGATGACCGAGATATTAAAAGTAAGACACATGAACAAATGACGAAGGGGGATATAAGTCGGTCGATAGAACGTAAACCGATATAGCTAACGAGTCATTCACGAGCACAAGACAAGTGACAAGTGTGGTATAGTCTTCATATGCAGATACGGTTAAATAACCGTGAAAAGTTTCGTCTTCATTTTAATTGGCACAAATTGAACTCGAAATTAACAAACATTTCGAAATCATTTTCACAATGTAACAAGAAAAGCATGCTTCGTTTTCGAGCAAATTCTTTCTCCATATTCGCATAAAACTGATGGATAACAATTTGACTTGAATGAATATCGAATGTAGCAATTCAAAAAGTATTCAGTTTCAAAAGGATTAAAATATTTCAAATCTTTCATCAATCAAATCCAACATGATTGCATGCTTATACAATTTCAGTAAAAATTATTGCATAAAAAAATAGTTGCACGTCATTTTACAACGATTCACGTTAAACAAGAAAATAGATAGGCTATTAAAAAAAATTATAAGTACACTGTTCTCTCTCTCTCTCTCTCTCTCTCTCTCTTTCTCTCTCTCCCCTTCTCTCTGAGTTTAGAATAAACAAAAGCTTTATTTGCTACGTTTAGATTATCTGGCATGAGATATCTAACGATTTAAAAACTTTTCTTGATATAATCGATCTTTGCAAAAGACATCAATATTCGATTTTAATAACTGACATCTGTTTTAATCAATCGAATTATCCAAAGCATCTTTTGACTCAAGTTGCACTTTACAACAAAGCGAAGATTTAAAGCGGTCCATTATTACACGTAGTAGCATATTTCACGAGAAATTAGCACGACCGATAATCCGAGTATAATTTTTATTCTATAGTCACAGCAACAAAACCATCTGGCATGGATCATCTATTTCTTACCCAAGAATATCGTTTTTCCTACTGATTTCTCCGGTGTGATTATAAAGACGATCACGCGTGACCCTCTATTTTGTGGCGATCCTCTCTGCCGGTGCCGCCGCGATTACGACGACCATAGAGTATCTCGTTGAGATACGCGAAAGCTCTCATTCAGGAGGGCCCGTCTATTGACGAAATAAGCACCAACTCGCCGATGATTTTAGTAAAGTTCGCAATGTAACTCGTTGTCCATGACGACGATCCATATGCGAATACAGACACCATCACCCATCACTTATGAACACAGATCCTCGGTGTCGCCTGGTGATTCCTGGGCAAATCTACAGAGGCGGAATCGAAAGTAATGTGGCCGCCGGCACGCGACACGATCTATCGTTCCGTCAAGCGATAATAATTAGCTTTCACGTGTCTCACCACTTTGTCTCTCTTGTCGTCGCGTTTTCACGCACGTTGTACTCGAGGATGGAAAAACACTATAGAGCAACGCTCTCTGGCCATTCCTCCGATCGCGGAGGGTGCAGGCGCTGGCCTGCCGCCATCATAGAAATCAATACAACCCTATAACAGGAGAGAGCTTGTACCTCTGAGTATATGGAATTCCCTCGAACGAGACAGCCGTCACTTTGCACTGATTGCGAAAGATGAGAAATTGTCTCAAGGTTTACAATTCGCGAGTAGCATAATTCATTGGTGAGACATTGGTTAAACATTGACGTTGGATCAATATTGCACCAATAAATTATGCTACAAGGGAAACCATGTATTGGGAGATGAATTAATCACAGCCGGCTAGATGATAATCAGAAGTTAGGCGCTTCTGCGTTCAGTAGAGAAAATTAATCAGCGCTTAGTGATTCTTCAATATAATTGGTTCCTACACTTAAATCCAGTGAAGAAAGGCAAGAACCAATCATATTAAAGAATTACTAAACGCTAACTATTAATTAGATTAGTTTTCTCTGCTGAACGCAGCCACTGATCTTCTTGTCTTTCATCTATACGAGGATCCTGTAGAAATAAATCTTATTTTTTTCACTTCTTCGCCCATATTTTAATACATCAAGCTAAGTCGCAATGTCAAAATATATTTGTCGAAAAGAATAACGAGGACAACAGAAAATGTATGACTTTCTATGTGCTTTATCTTTTTTGACTCACCTAGTGTCCACTTTACTGTTTACCGGTTCACCCACGCAATGTAGATTCTTCCAACGGTAGTAGAAGTTCGAGACAAAGTACGGATTATATCCTTGGCAAAATTCTTTTCTCTTATATGTTAACATCGATATTAAAAGTCATACTATTAAAGTTAATTGGAATTTGTTCAATTTTCTATTTCTTTTTAGTTTTAGTTCTGCCCTTAGAAAGAGATAAAAATTCTTTCGATTTACTTTAATCGTCTTCTATATTTCGTATCTAAATATTCTTTCAAAGTTTAATAGCTTCTCTTTTAACGCATAAACAGATATATGAAATTGTAATTTTAGATGACTGATTTTTTAAATCGAGCGTTTGTTTAAACAATTATCTGAAAATAGGAGATTTCAGAATTTATATTCACGTTCAAAGATACACTCGATTTGCATCAAAAGAAGAAATACAACCGACAAGAAAGAAATACAAAAAAAGCAAAAACATATTAGCCTAGTATGCTTTTATATATTCAATAAAAAAACACTTTGAGAAATGCCATCTGCATATTTGCATTTCATGCGAAAAGAGAAGATAAGGCATCATCTCAGAAAATGAATGCAAATACTTTTTTTTCCACAATACAGTTTACTTTATTTTTACAGACGAGTTTTGCATTTTGGAATTACTGTAATTCCGATCCAAAGTGCAAGATTCGTATGTAAAAACAAAGTAAACTGTACTGTGTAAAAAAAGTATTTGCATTGATTTTCTGAGATGATTCCTTATCTTCTCTTTTCGCATGAAACGAAATATTGGGCCTCTCTCAAAGTGTTTTATTGAATATATGGAGAAACGATATATTCTCTCTAATTATAAAAATACAGCGATATTTTCGTTTTTATAAAATAATCTCAAAGAAGATAATAGAAGATGATCTAAGAAGAAAGATTTTCTTTTTTATTTATTTCTATATTTTTATCCTTGCGCTTTTGTACAAATAATACACAATCGAAGATAAATCACGCAGCCTCTCATCTCTTCGACTCTTTGGTGAATCTACAAATATCTCCGCCATCCTATCGCTATGCCCTTGAAGAAGAGAGATGAGCAAAGGAGAAACAGGAGGTTTCATCGAGGCCGACGATCGAGGTCAGGTTTTAGACCCGTGTGACGTCTAAATGGACGGTACAGTTGCTAAGAGGAAAGGGAAGAACACGCGTGTTGCCGTGGCGAACCACAATCTCGCGTTTCCTCTTCGTTCATTTGCAAAGCCTGCATCGGTACCTGCTATATCCATAGTCCGAACCAGACACCTATACCTGACCCACTCTCACTCTCACCTTTCTCTTTCCCTCCTGTCTCCTTTTAGATTTTCTCCTCACAGCAGTGGCTCTGTCTTCTCGCGCGCGTTTGCCAAATGATAAGATATGTACACGCGTGAATATACACACACCTCTCGTCTCTCGAATCTCTTCTCCGCAGAACTATTTCGTGTGCAAATACACGAATCGTTGCAAAATCAACGCTTCGTACAATATGCGCAACGCAACAATACACATTTATTCGCGTTGCTTGCAATTTTTGCAGTCAGCGTCTTTGCTTTTTTTCTTTCTTCAATATATGATTTATACTGAATATATAATTTATCTCATTTTTATATTTTAAATGTAAAAATTTTTGAGGATTTTAAGCAACGTGAGCAGATCTAAATGTTAATTAAATTCTTTGGGATACAATGTGCAAGAAATGCGTAAGAAATGCGTGAACGGAAGAACGGTACATTTCAATTTGTAATTGCAAACATTAAAAAATGTAGGTTGTTGATACATCTCATTAGCAAACCAATGTTAAAAAATAGTATGTTACACGAAAAATTCCTCACGCACGAATATATGTATAATTTCGACCGCGTGATGCAAATAGTGCATCTACGCAGAACAATAAATCATTACGCAATTCACGACGGATAATTGCAACAAGCACAAAAGCGGATGACGATACCTATAATTGGATTATATTGCGACATTAAATGATTGATAATTGATTAATTGCTGTGCCGTCCTGGACAGTGCAAGGGATGCCGAAGATGTCGTTATTAGTTGACGATACGGTTCGGCTGAGATGAAGCGTGCACTTCCAATAGTTTTACTTCATCTATGGTGGAATTCTCTCTCGGAAATATATTCCTCGAGGTAACCGACTTCGTGCTCCTTTAAAAGCCATTTTCGCCTCATTACGCACAGCGTTTTGTTTTGTCGCGGAGTCTTTTATTGCTTTATAGGCGAAGATAGGCGAAGAAAAATTGCATGCAGCAATTTTTTATCCGAGTTGTGGAAGGCAATAGTCTCGATCCAATTCTTTCTTAGACGAGTCCAAAATTGGGATACATACAGAGACATTTTAAAGACATTTTTGCGAGAACCTACGTCTAAAAGATGTTTATAAGACGTTTTATTCGATTCTAAAATCTAAACTTTGTGTTGTTTCTGGGTTTCTTAATATATATATTTCTAGAAAGAAACAAGTAAAAAGTTGTAGGCTGAAGCGAGCCGTTGTTTCCTAGACTCTGCTAGATAGAAAAATTTCAAGTTAATGTGGTCTATGAAAAATCGTTATGATTAATGCTGATGTACATATATTTATGTTAATGTTAACATTTATTTATTTGTTTTTACTTTTTAATTTATGATGTGTGCTTAAGAGCAATTTTTTTGCATACTTCTCGTAAAAAGAAGAAACAAGCTTTGTAAATATGCCTTCTTTTGCTTCTCCATAGACAGAGACACGATATCAACTTGCTAACAACTTTTCTCTCGCACGATCAAATAAGTTATCTAACCGAAAAAATAAATAGTAGTTTTCAATGAATGTTAAATCTTATAGGATTAAAGTATTCTCCCTCGTTTAATATAATGAGAATTTCCGATGAGTTAGTAACCAAAGATATAATACAATACAAATAAAACAACAAGCGTTAAACAAACTGCATTAATAATGAATAGATAAAACAGAAAAAAACTTTAATGATGATGAAAGACGGAATTTTTTCCGCAGTTTGCTCAGCGATGTCAACAATTGCTCTATAACGTCAAGACTAATTTTGCCAGAACATTACGTTAAAGGTAACGTGCGGCTTACCAGGACAAGATGCTTACATTTACGTTTCTTGTACGAATAATGAGCTATATATAATAAAACTCTTCGCAGAAATTAGACCGCCGTCGGGTGCACCTGTAGTGGTAAACTTCAACATTTTAGTGGTTGACATTAATTCTATCAACGTTGAAGACATGGACTTTCGGTAAAGTGATAAACTTCTTTTGAGTTATAAACAAAAATGAATTAAATATAATGTATAATTCTATATTTATAATAATTTAACTCTTATATATAACATGTGTTTTATTACATTTAAAAACTTAATCTTTTGAATTGTGTCACTTTTGAAAAATAAGAGAATATGTAAAAAGTAACATTTTAATTTAAATTAAGTAATGGGATATATTTAATTTAAGTTATAGAAAGACAAAATAGATGTTCAAAATCTGGATGTAAAAGATTATAAAATTACAATTATCTTTATTAGTATAGACATGTTCGTCAGTCAAAGTTGGATAGAATCTCGACTGAATATGTCTGAAGATATTTTCGAGGAAGATGATGATTATGTAATACTTACCCAGGAATTTTTCGATAATCTTTGGCAACCGGATCCATATTTTTTAAATTCAAAAGTTTCCGGTAAGCCATATTTGTCTTCGTGTTAAATTGAGCGGAATTCATAGTCCGTTCTTATTTCAAGACTGTACTTCAGTAATGTCTTAATAAGATACTAATATATGGTCTCCCTTGGTTCGTGACTTCTTAAGACGGTTACTGTACTTAAGACGGTTTTAAATATAAGATCTGACTATGAATATTGTTCTGTTATTAATAATTTTTCAGAGATTGCGACTTTAAATCACAAATTCTCATTGGTCACGTTATACCGGAATAAAACTATTAAATATTCTGCCCGAATTAATGCTATTGTTGCCTGTCAAATGGAATTTCAATCGTACCCAATGGATATTCAAATCTGCCCAATTTACATAGAAAGCTGTAAGTAAAGCTCAAAGGCCATAGCACATAAAAAATTCAAGATGTAAACAGTAAAAATCGATCAATTATAATAGAGATCTTATGACCTTATGATATAACGTAAATAGCGAATCCAACCTGTTAATTTCCTGCTTAAGTCTTATGTCTTGAGTTTTTGCATGTGTAAAGGTCTTAAAACTTAAAATGCAAATACGAGTTCCAAAAACAATTTATAATGTATAAACATATACACTTTTATAAAATTATTTTTAAAACATTCAATATGACAGCAGAAAAGAGAAAAGAATTATATATATTCTTGAATTTCGATAAATTTATTCACTTGTTACACACACAAATCCGAATTATTTGTTACAGTTTCCTATAATAGAAAAAAATTGCGTTTAAAGTGGGGCGCGAGTGGTGTTACGATAAATCCTGAATTGAAGCTTTTGCAATATGATATTGGAAAGCCCGCAATATCCGAAGAAACTATAGATTATATGCTCGAAAAAAATGGTATGTTAAAATTTAATATATCTATACACATTTAATCTGAAATTTAATCAAGAATTTATTTAAATCCCTTTGTCCGATGTTTATAATCATTGAAACAATGATTACAAATATGCGTTATATTAAATCAAATCCATAAAATCCAAAAAAACATATATAACAAACTCTAATTATAGAATGAAAGATCACATGGAATAAAAAAAATCCTAATTAATAATTTGATAATTACCTCGCAGGAAATTTCTCCCGGTTGGTAGTCTTCCTTCGCTTCGAGAGGCAGATCGGCCATCACTTGATACAAACGTTCGCACCGTCAACTCTGGTCGTGATGCTTTCCTGGTTCAGTTTCTGGTTGGACTTGGATGCAATTCCTGGTCGAGTGGCTCTTCTGGTGACGAGTATGCTTACATTGGTAACGATGTTCACCGGTCTTAAAAGCGATATTCCGCCGGTGGCATATATCAAGGTAAGTTTGCAAATGTAAGTACTCCAAACTTTCTGTACATCTCTTTATATACTTGTTATAATACTATGTATAATACTATGTATAATACTATGTATAATAGAATATTGTCTCATATTGACATAATTTATTTTTCCTAATATAAAAATATTACACGTTTATTTATGCAGGCTTTAGACTTGTGGATGGCTGGCTGTATGATGTTCGTGTTCGCAGCCTTAGGAGAATTTGTCGTAGTCAAAGTGCTCGACTTGCGACATATTAAAAATGATTCGCAAAGTTTCACGGATTTTCGCTCGTTTTCGGTTCATGTCTAAATATTGCTCATAACAATCTTATTGATAATTTTAAAAGGCTGTTAAATTGTATTTTATCTATTAAATACGATTATTCATTTTCAGCGATTAATGGCGATGGTGAAGAGACAGAGCATTTGGGATGAAGAATTCGTTTATGCCAAACCGAAGAAGCATACCAATGATCATCTACTGCCAACTTTATGGCTAGATCCCGAATGTCAGATAGTGCAAACGAGTAAAACACGTTCTCAAAAAATAGATTTCTATAGCAGAATTATGTTTCCTATACTCTTCTTATTTTTCATCGTTCTATACTGGCCAATAGTATTGCTCAAAAGCACAATAAAATAATATGAATTTTGTGGACTCAGTATTAGCATTCCATATATAATCAGCACTTTTCGTATTTAAAATTTGTGAATGAGTTGTCGTTATATCGACTAGAAGTTTGAAATGTATCTTTATTTATATGATAGAAAAATTAATTTTTTTTACATTTCGTTTATTTTTATAAAATACTTTTGTATTTACACTATGGTTATGTTTCAAAATTGACTCCTAATTATTGAAAATCTGTAGTTTATGTACACTAGTTTTTAGTACTAGCAATAAATTTTGGAATACAGCCTGTATTAAAATTATTATTATTATTATTATTAAAAAATCGTTGTCCTACAAAGATTTAAATAAAGCTTAATCTATATCCATTTCTTCTATGGAAAAATCAGATTCATCATCTATCTTAATTGTAGAAAGCTTCGATACATTTTTCTTAGATTTTAAATCTCCTATTCTCAGTACATAGCTTATCGTATATTGATTAAAATCACATCTGTAAAAAAATGTGTTTCGAATTATTTCCATGTTTATAACATATATATATACAGTGAAGAAAATGTAATAACACTTACATTTTACTAAGATCATCGTATTTCTTTTGCATATTCTTTTGCAGCATTAATAGTACTGGCATCTGAAGCGCAGTATTAATCCGAGACCCGTATTTTGTCAAGATTATTTCTACCCATAAAAGATAGAAATGTATATGCCTCGTTGATTCAAATTCGGATGCTATAAACTTCAGCAATTTCTCGATATAAACATTTGACATATTCGTCATGATTAACTCAACTAAACGGCCAGAAATCAAACAAATATTTATTATATATCAAGTCATTATTAAAATCATTAGGAAATTAATTTAAAAAACAAAAAATATATATACACGTATATATATATATATATAAACTCACTTTCTTTGTATGGAATGGTCTCTATAACTTGCTGCGTTAATAACTTCTCATTTAACTTCAATGCCATCATTAATGCTGAAACAGTAACAATTGCATTTATTTGTTAATCTTATTATTATTATTATGATATAAAAATGCCTATACCTTTTGCGTAATCGTGTTTGTCAAGTGTTTCTCTCACAGTATCCGGAGTAATTCCAAGTTCCAATTGAAATGGATCAAACATTAATCCAATATCCAAAGAATATATTAACAATCCTTCCGTTGTTGCTGCTGCCCACGCTTGTCCTATTTTACAACATATTTAAATATACTTACTTCAAACAAAATAATTAAAAAAAAATCGTTTATTTCTACCTGTGGGAGAGAATTGTAAACAAAGTACTCTCACTTCCAGTTTGACTCTCCTGCTTGCCATATCTCCACTTCTAACACCTGGCAAATGTAACGATATATTTCCACCTTCGCGATGCTCAATTAAAGCTTTGTTCCCAAATTCAGACATGTACTTCCTGTTTATAACATCCTGCCAAAATAGGAATTAAGAATAGATCTTTGTTTGCATTTGCAATTGTTGCAATTGCTTCTGTATTTATATTTAATATATAATAAAAGAAAAAATTAAAACATTTTACACGATATGTATTATTATATACTTACATCCACACCATTCAGAGATCTATTCTGAGTGATTTCATACTTTTTTAACAATATTGATTCTTTAACATTATAAATGCATACATTTTTGGAACGTCCACCAGCTAGTATGCACGTGCCGTCAGCCGAATAACATAATGTAGTAAAAGCTCTAAAAAATAGAATTTAATAATGCATCGTTACGACAAACGAGATTTATTAGATAGCGTTTCTCGCATTACACACTTGGACTGTAAATTCTTTTTCGCCGTGACGAGATCTGTTTTAGATCTACCAGCACCTAAATCTGTTCTACCCTCAATAAAGCCTGTCTGTCTTGCCGTTTTACATTCAAAAAATATAATCTGTCCATCCAACGTAGCAACAGCAACTTCTTCTCCATTTGGTTTGTAAGTTACACACAGAGCATCAGCATTTAATCGTACAGTCTCGTGTGCAGAGCCATTTTCAATAGCATTCCATATTTTCAATGTTTTATCCCAGGATGCAGATACTAATTCTGTACTGGCGGGATTGGGATTAAATGCCAAGCTTGCAATAGGTCCCTCATGACCACTCAGTATCTGAAATCGAATATTTTAAGCGTATTATTTTGGTTGCATATTTAGTATACGTCTATTATATAATTTAAACTACATAATTGTAAAAATTGGAACAATACAAATCAACGTTAGATGAATAAAGTTATACACACCTCTAAAAGAGTCCCGAGTTTCATACTCCATAGATACACATCAAAGAAATCTTGACCACCCGCAGCAATAAATTCGTCACTTGCATCGATCGCCAAGCAAGAAAATTGTACAGGACGTGGCGAGGTAAGAGTACGAAAATTTCTGTACCTCGCTAAATCGTATGCTCGCACCGTTCCATCCAATGAAGCGGACGCAACGAATTTACGATTGTGACTAAAGAGAACACTGGATATCGATGAGATATGCTCGTGAAACGTAAGCGTACAAAATCCGGTTAATGTATTCCATAGTTTAACTTTTCCATCGTCGCCACCTGTTATAATATACTGACCATCAGGACTGTATGCCAGACAGTTCATATTAGTTCTATGCCCTTGCTGTTTCATGGCATATGTTTCACTTTGCCATTCCCAAACCAGGAGCTGTCCAGCATGAGAGCATCCTATTGCTATCCAATCTCCAGTAGAATTCAATGCAATCGACGAAATACGCTGTCGAGAAATACTGTAAAATCACATAGTAATTTCTAATATCATAGTTAATCTCTAATATCACATATAGTTAACATAATATTAAAAGTTAAAAAATATTAAATCATATTTTATAATTAAAATATTATTTTATAATTAAAATATTATTATACCTTAATGAATGGATCAAATTAGCATGCGGCATTTCATATAAAAAAAATGAACCATTACTAAATCCAACAACTAATATATGAGTATCTTGATGATAAGCAGCTGTAGTAAGTTTTGCATCTTTACTTTGCTTATGAACTTCGTCTGCTAAATAGAAAGTAGCTTGCTTTTTATAGCCCAACATTTTGATTTTTTTGTCTTTCTCTTTCATAGAAACTTCTTCATCATTTTGTGGCAAATCGTCTAGAAAAAAAAATGCACATATTTTTATAAATTATTATTATACATGTAATATATGCTACTATATATACAATACAGTAAAAATTATTTTTTTTAATCAACTACATTCTAGTCAGTTTTATAATTATTTACAAACAATATTAAATTCAGGAATTTCATAGAATGAAATTTAATAAAGAAATTATAAAGAAAGAATAAAGAAATTTTCTCACCCGAGTCTAATAATTTCTTTTCGGCATAAGCCTTTTGCTTTTCAGTTTTCTCTATAACTTTGTCTATATCTATGTCATCCTCGCTATCACTATCTTTAGGTTTTTCTTTTTTTGAAGGCGGTTCCCATTCAACCAAATCATCTGGTTCAAGTGTACATTCCCAGACACACACTCGACCATTTCTGTAAAAGAAATCTTCCGAAATAAATAAGCGAATTCAAGTTGTATAAGATATGTGCAAAATTTCTTGTCAGCAAAAATAATTATACAATAAATTTAAACTAATACAATGTAAGTATGTTAAATTGTATCACTTACTTGCTAATAGTGTACACATCATATTGTTTTGCTTCAAAGAAACATGCCACAATTACATCAGAATGACCACCCAATGTAATCCATCTAAAGTTTGCCCATTTTTGTAAACTGTATATTTTTACAGTAGTATCCTTTGAACCAACCGCTAATAGTTTCGAGTCAAAAGACCAATTAACGCATGTTGTCTCAGCAGTAGCTCCATGAAACGCATGTTCCATAATAAATGGATTATAATCCCCTGTTTGTAAACCAGGTGCATTGAAAATGAGTACTGAAATACAAAAGCAATATATATTATTTTACATATATGTTATATTTTCGCTAATACATTTTCATAAATTTAGAATAGTAAATACTTACCACCGCCTCCTTTACAAACTGCAAAATGTTTTCCATCTGGAGAAAACTTTACACGCTTAGGATGTCCTTTAAATCTGTATTTATGTAAAATTACTTTGCTTATTAAACTAATAATATGAGTTTCGCCATCTGCAAGTATATTATAAAGCTGTGATTTCTCCTATAAATATTCCTTCATAATAAATATAATACTCTCTTAAATAGTATTAAATAATTTTTAATAATGTGTACAAAAAGAAGTCTTCTTACCTGTATTAATCGCTACTAATATATTTCCATTTGGCGATACATCAATTGTAGTATAATTAAATCTGCTCTCAACAGGAAGTGTCATAGATTTATTACTAAAAAATCATTTTATACAATATTTTGTAATAATTATTATCATATAAAATTTATGTTTTTTTTAAAGTTGCATGATTTACAGTAAAATTAATACTTTTATAATTACATACTTTTTTAAATCAAAAATTGTGATTCGGTTGCCCACAGGGCTAATGACTGACGATCCATCTGGAGTAAAGTGTAAATCTCCTTTACGATAAACTGTGCCAAGTAAATTACTGAACTGTAACAAAAATGGAAAGCATTTCACTATAATTTATAAATATATATCTCATGTATACATATATACATTACATGAAGATGATTTTATACATGTTTAAAAATTACCATATATTATATTATTTGTCTCTTTATAATTATCAGTAAGTGGACTAATAAAAGGTATTATAACTAAACATACAACTAAAAATCTTATTAATCGCAAATAAAAGGGAACATAAATATCAAAACATTATAGGTTAAAAATATTGTATGTACATAATAATTTTAAGTAATAAAGAACACAATTTACAAAAAATAAAACTCATAATAAATTCCAATTCTTCTGAAACAAAAATCTTACTTTATATGAAAACTTCATCTTTCCTTTACTAATATCAAAAAAATATCTGTTCAATCCACGTGTAAATACATCACATTGATCACATAAGGCTACATTTTCATTTGCTCGACGCTCAATTCGAGCGTCAAAACAGGTCACATGATTAAAATTGACGAATATCAAACATTAATTTTAATCACGTGATCTCTTTTGACGCTGAAAATGAGCGTCGAACGTCAGCATGAAAAGGCAGCCTAAAAATATACGAGTGCTATATACATACTACGGCTATGATCAAAGTCTCGCTACAAATACTTTGAAGTGTTTAATGGATCAATTAGAAGAAAGAATTTTACAAATGATCAATTTTACATTGATCAATTAAAAAATGCTTCAAAGAGTTTGCATCGCGTTGATCATACCCTGAATTGGTTGCATCATGCAGTTTTAAAGTTATCCTAGCGAGGACGCCACAAGTGTGATTTTCGTTACAATTTACTGCATTACCGTCGTTCAATTATACAATGAAATAAACGTATTGTATTTTATAAGAAATTATTATCTATTATTTTATAAGTTCATTTTTCTCAAAAATTAATAATGAATTAAAAAGAAATAATTGAAAAGTTACATCAACGTATCAATATAATTACAATAGCAAAAATTTACTGCATTCTGCAGAGAAAAAAGCTTTATAATCGTAAAATTCTTCAATACGATAAATTTTTATATGTTTAGATCTATAAAGAACCAAAAACAAGAACCAATCGTTGAAGAATTTTACAACAGTTGTAAAGCTGCTTCTTTGTTGAATGTTTTTCAGAACAACCATTATATATCAGGGGAAACTATAGCATGGAGTCAAAAATAATACGGCAAACGAGAATGGATTAAAATGGATTTTTTTCCGAATGCATATTTTAAATAGCGAATACTTTTTTTGGATTAAATTGGATTCAATTGGATTCAATTAGATTCAATTGGATGCAATTGGATTAAAAAACCATTTCCTATTTAAAATTTTGTATTGAACAGTATTCACAATGTGTTTTGTACAGAAAAAGCTAATAATATTTTTAGATTGAAAAGCATACAGATATGCTCCATGCAATTTCTATAAATGAATAAAAATGCATTCAGGATTGAAAAGCATTCATTTTAACATTCGTGAATCAATATTTCTGAAAATCTGAATTCATTTCAATTTATTTCAATCCATTCTCATTTGCTGGAGGGGAGGGGGGAAAGGGGGAGATAAGGTTTAAGTTGTAAACCTTATATTAAAAAAACGTTATAAACCAAATGTACGAGCGTAAGGAAGAGACAGACATTTGTAATATAAATAATTACAAATTTCTATCTTTTTCATACACTTTCGTATTTCTCAGCAAACGAAATGGATTAAAATTTTTTTAATGCGTACTTCAAATTCATGAAAATGGATTGAATGGATTGAAATGGATTGAATCCGAGTGATACTAGTTTAATATTCGAAAAAAAAACATTCATATTTAAGAGTTACAAATTTTATTCCTAAGACATTTATAATAATTATATCTCATTTATATAATTATATCTAAAATTAACTATTTCAAATTGGTATTAAAAAACGCACCTTAGATTTAAAAACTTGACACTTCTGGGATTATGAATTTATTATCTTCTTTTTATTTTATTATTATTATCTTCTACGTTACCCGCTACACTATTTCTTCAATTGGTAAATGTGTTATTCATTCTTTACTTCATTTACAACTACTTAAATTAGTAACGAAATTAGCAAACGAGAATGGATTGAAATGAATTGAAATGGATTCAGATTTTCAGAAATTCATATTTCTGAAAATTTGAATCCATTTTAATCCATTTCAGTACATTCTCGTTTGCTTGATTTGTTTAAAACATTTTTTTATGTAAGTGTTACAACTTACTCGTGTTCCTTTCCTCTAACAATAACAATTAACAAAAACTTTATCAACTTTTGGTAAATTATGAAAAAATATATAATTCTAACGTTGATAAAACATATCTAATCGGATAACAGAAGACATTAATTAAAATTATGAAAGAACTGCGATTCCAAGAATTCTTATTCAAATCTTTAGACTTGAATAGTGGAAACTTGAAATTTTAAAAACATACAACGTATTAGAAAAATCATTTATATATAATTTAGATGAAAAATAATTCTATATAAATTATAAATTTCCTAAAATGTCTATAATTTTTTAAGTCTAAAAGTTAAAACGCAAATTCTCAAAAATTAGTAAAATACAAACGTAATTAGATAATAAGAATTAAATGAATTACAATACATAATATACAAAGAAAATTTTTTTACATAGATATTACTACATTTCAATTGAAGTTGAAAGTTTCTTCAGTAAAATGGCGTAATTAGGTCAGGGCTGTAGTACATTAATTAGTAATTTGAATGAGAGTTCCATAATAACAATGACCAACATATGCCACCCTATATATATATATATATAAAATAATGAAATAGGTTTTATCTATAAAATATTATTTATAAAATGTGAAGAGAAAAACACATTCAGCGTAATCCGTTTTCATTTTATTATCTCTGTAATCATATCGATATTCACGAGTATGCCATTTACCCTACTCTTTAAAAACTCGCGATACTCAGCTGACAGTTTAAACATCCGGTCATGTGCCTATATACGTAAATGGCAAACTCATTAAAAAGGATTGTTTTTAAGTTTATAATATATATCAAACAATATATATCATCAAACAAATATCATCAAATATCGTGGGATCGGAAAAAACATTTGCGCTATATTCCGCAGTAACAGAATTCAATCGAAAAAGACCACACTGAACAGAAAATCGAGCGGAAAACGTATGTCACGCGCTCGCGAAAACTGAATAGCTGATGCGTAGAAGCGATGCGCGTTGTACGCAACCAATCGGCGAGCCCAACGTTAATCGACTGGGGATGAGACGCGATGCACGATTGGTCGGCGGCTCGAGCTCGCAGCCAATCATGAATGGACTGATGCGACATGCCGCGACAGCGGCCACCTTCCACCGCGTTGATCGCTCGTCACTCATCACATGACCCGCGCCACTGTACTCCGGTAGTCCGGTAGGCCATATTTGACAGTGTGCCACTAGTTTAGCGCCGTGAGTGACGTGAAGATTGCTTTGCGTTCGACGATCCCGCGCGACCGATCTCCGTGCAATCTGTAAATACACCCGCGATCGACTTGACCGCCGAGATCCAACAAATCAGGCCACAATGAGTACAGAAGAAGCCCCGATGTACTCGCCGTTCTTCGGCGTTATGGGCGCCGCCTCTGCCATCGTATTTTCTGGTGAGTTTCGACTGTTTATCTCGTCGCCACCTCATGATCTCGCTCATTCGCTCGCTCGCTAATACATGCGGTACGCATTGCGCTCGTTGACGACGTCGGCGAGAAGGAGACCGCGAGGCATGTCTTACAGGTCTTACAAGTCCTACTGCGTCTCGGGGTCTCCGCGTACTTGGCTCATTGATGTCGACGTCGCGCGTCAACGTTGCTGTTCATCGACGTCGTCCCCGTAGTCGTAGGGGCGCCGATATAACGTTTCTCACGCCATTTTTCTCGCGCAGCGTAAGACAAATGAAAATCGTATGCGAACAGCGCGGCGCGCACGGATTATCGATCCTCCCCGCGAACGGCGAAGAAGAAATGCGGGGGAGACTGGAGAGCTCTCATTTTCCACGGGGCGTACGCGGACATGCGGCGACGTCATGTGCCGCGAGACGCGTGACGAGCCACGACAACGGTGACGTTATCCCTCATAACGGAAACTGTAATAACGAAGCTCCTATGAAAATTTCAACGACCTTATCTCGAGAATTGAGGCTGTCTCGTTCAGCTACTGTTGATGGTTCCTCTTGTATCGTTTCGTTTTCTACGTCGTTTACTTTTGTTCCGTTTCCATTTGTTGCTCGTCTCCGTTCTCCCTTTAAATTATTTCTCTTCTTCTCACGCCGAACATCTCGCTCGGCCCTACAGATTTGGCAAATTCCCGAGAAAAGATGGTCCAAGAAATCTGCGTCGGCCGCGCTCGCGCATTCCCTGCTCCTGGGGAACGCGTTTTATTCGCGAATTAGCGCGGAATAGCCAGACCGGGCGCAGCTGTTATTTCGTAATGCTGACCTCGGTCGAGCGGTAGCGACTTAGAATTTTATGAGCCTTGGAAAAGAGATGCAGAACGGACAGATGGATAGACGGAGGAAACAGACGGACAGACCGGGCGTGCGCCTCGTGCGTGTCACGAGACGCGTTCACGCGTTTCCCCGCCACGCCGCGCCGATTGTCTCCTGCTTTCTTACCTGCACCTCACCTGCACTTTTTACACCTTATCCTTTTACTTTTCAATTTTTTTTTTGTTAATGTTAAACGGTGTCTACGTTTTAAGACGTAAAACTTAAATCTCAAACCGAATGAAATTGATCAACCACAATTGAATACGAGGAGAATAATCGACTGTGATATAATTTGTGACTGAATAATTTTTTACGATTTAAGGCTTAAGCTTAGTTTTTACACTCCTTAAAATTTTATTGTAGACGCCGCTTTATAGCAAAGTCGATCTGTCTTTTTCTCGATCGCGCTTCTTCCTGGAAGCGTCTCAGCTTAGGAAAGTATAAGTGCAAGAAAACTACAGGTCATCTGCTTCCTCGTGAGGCGAATGCGCTCCCGACTCCCGACGCGTATCGATTTACAATTAATGATTTTCCCGAATTCGTGGTAAACGGTGACCTCCGGGGACTGCCGCCACCGCCGCTAGCGAGCGTCGCTTTTACCCGTCGGGGAAGATCAATACGAATGCCTTTTCCCGTATGCGCTCTCGGCACTGAGCCTTTCCGTCGGGAATGCGGGATCGCGTCGTCAGGAGCAAAGGTCGCGATTTTCTTCATCACTCTTCCCTGAAGAATCGATATCGATCGCATAGATGTCCTCCGTCATGAGATTAGATTTGTTCACTTTATTTGCACTTTTTGCACTCAGCATCTTTGCTTTCTCTCTCTATAATATATTACGATGTGTGCTTCAACGGAAGCATACAAATTGATCGTGGGCCGATTCGGCAATCGCATCCGATTGCACTTGCGTGTATTGAGAGAATTTCGCTTCAACGTGCCTGCTCATTAATCTTCGTGACGAAAATTCGGCGAAAAAGAGACGAATTTCGAAATGCAAGAAGGGGTAGCCCACTTGTTTGATCTACAACACCTCGTGCGAGCCAAGCATAATCGAATTACGAGCGCTCAAGAGGTGTTTATTTATATATGATAAGGCATGCATATATGTTCGCACACGATAAGGTTCGTAGCAACGATGATTAAATAGCCACGAGCATGAAGTTATTAGAGTAGGATGTTAGAGCTACGAGAGGAGAGAAAAAGAAAAAATGACATGATTGCCTCTCCCAGCCACGCGCCACGCCTCCCTACTCACGAGATGGAACTTGTGCGATTGTCATGTGACTGCCAACGTGAGAATCATGTGACTGCGATTTCCAGGCTGGGCTGGGTCAGAGTGGGTACCCGGTGTTACGGGGACACCTGACGACTACTAGCGACGTCCCCATCACGATCGCGGGGATTCTCGCGATTCACGGGATCATCGACGACGACGCACAAGAAAGCAGGAAAATGACTCGGATGAAAATTATTTTCGTCACTTCTCTATTGGGACAAGTTCGATCGATAATCCTTGTAATTGCCAAGGAATATACTGTCCAAAAAATACGCGTGATGCTTGCAATTTATGATTCCTTTTTTTTTTCATTTTATCAAATTTTCTCCCAAAAGATTTAATTTGTATTACGTTCGCCAATCATCTACAGCAACGGTCTCTAAAATGAATTCTCATCTTATATGTAACGACATTGTGAAAAAATAATGGTGTAAGTAATTTTTTAAATCTATCATCTTGAAGACATTGATGTAAACATGAAAGAACCTTTTCTTTTTCGAAATCATAAAAGTGACTTATACCATTATGATTTTCACTCCATGTTTTTTCTCAACAATTAAATAATTTTATTCGAATATTTCAGAGTATAGAAAATATCTTCAACTTTTTGTCTATAAACTTTTATTAAATTTATAAAACGATTAATGGCGGAGAAAAGAGTATGTAACTCATTTGATATACCTTTGTAACAGATTTATTACTATATTTATATTATAGATATTTATATTATAATTTGTTACGTTCCCTTTTTATTATGAGAGGATATTTTGTAGTAAGATTATTTATATTTAATTATTATAGGAAAATAAAAAGAACTATAAAGCCTTGAATTATTCATTGTAATCATAGAAAATTGGAATATTTATGAGAATAATGGAGCAATCCGTAAGGTAACATCTCAAAGTGCTAAGAATGAGAATGAAGATTCCCAAGTTTGAGTTTCAATCGGTTCCGTTAATTTTTCGATAATTATTACTAATATTTCTTACCGTGTTTATTTGTTATACTACGACGAAATATGCACATATACAATTATCAAGTTATCGCTCGGTATTTTCCGTTTCATATAAAATCCTGCATTATTATCCTATTTTTTATTTTACTACAACAGATGTTGAAACTATTGTCAAACTAT
>Ga0157363_1000645_pt1 | contig 27125 bp, 19 predicted proteins | sample AttsexASBM1_FD_111477 | JGI IMG/M metagenome (GOLD analysis project Ga0157363, IMG submission 111477) | Fungus gardens microbial communities from leaf cutter ant in Ribeirão Preto, State of São Paulo, Brazil - Atta sexdens ASBM1 | ecosystem: Host-associated > Fungi > Mycelium > Unclassified ... | reverse complement strand
GGGTAACACAAGAGAACTTGATAAAGAGCTCTTTACAAAATAGTCTACCTTATATACTCCTATAGATGGTCCATGCTAGCTACTGTGCACCCTACCCTAAATGACCATGTGTGAAGCATGAGGCCAACATGTGGTGTCCATGTTGTATGACATCATTTTGTTCCAAAACCTTCTACTTCCTTCTCTTAAGTCTCATAATCAATGCTGTGACCACACCATCAGATGTGACTGATGTGACCAATCACTTCTAACCCTAACCCCAGAGTTCCAAAAATAGAAAAAATCAAAAATAAATCAAAAATAAAATAAAAATGAGCAAGAAAATAAAAAGAAACAAAGTCCACTTTCTGCAATCTTGACACAAATAGAAGGTTAGGAAGATAAGATTCCTAAGAATAGTGATTGGACCAGAGGGAATTAAGATGAAGGAAATGAAGGTGAAAGGAGTATTGGACTAGCTAACTCCAAAAAAAGTTAAAGATGTATAAAGTTTTTGGAACTAGCCAACTATTATTAGCAGTTCATTAAAGATTTCATAGCAATAGCCAGACCACTACACAATCTAGTAAAGAAAGACCAGAAGTGGAATTGGATAGAGAAGTAGAAGAAAATATTTCAGAAGTTAAGAGAAAAGTTTATGAAAAAACCAGTGCACCAGACTTAGATTTTTAAAAAATGAGAATGGAAGTTGATATATCAGACTATGTAACAGAAGTGGTTTTATCTGTAGAATGTGAGGATGGACAATGGAGACCAGTAGCTTATCTCTTAAAATCTCTTAATGAGACAGAAAGAAACTACAAGATTCATGACAAGAAAATGTTAGTGGTAATAAGGAGGTTAGAAAACTAGATACATTTATTAGAAGGTACTAAATTCAAGTTTGAGGTCTGCACAGATCACAAGAGTTTGGAATATTTCATAAAAGCACAAAAATTGAATAAAAGACAAGCTTATTGAGCATTATATTTGCCAAGATTTGATTTCACTTTGAAACATGTTCTAGGAACAAATATGGAAAAAGCAGATAGACTTAGTAAGAGACTAGACTGAAAAGTAGGTGTAGAAAAAGACAATGTAAATCAGACATTAATTAAAGAAAAATGGATTTGTGGTCTAGCTGAAGTAGTAATAGAAGGACCTGAAATAGATATACTAGAAAAAGTAAAAATAGCTAGAAGAAAGGACAAAGAAGTAATTAAAGTAGTAGAAGAGATAAAGAAGACAGGAGTAGAAACATTGAGAGGCAATGAATGGCAGGTAGAATGAGAATTGGTGTTGAAAGAAGAAAATTTATATGTGCCAAAAAATAAGGAGTTAAGAGTGAAGATAATCTGGTTATACCACAATGTGCTGACAGCTGGACATGCAGGATAGTAGAAGACAACAGAGTTGGTAATGAGGAACCACTAATAACCAGGGATAACTAAAGACATAAGAAAATATGTAGATGGTTGTAATATATATTAGAGGATAAAGAACAGAACAAAGGCACCAGCAAGAAAGTTGATGGTAAAAAAAGTTCCAGAAAGACTGTAAACATATTTGATGGTTGACTTTATTACTAAGTTGCTGTTAGTAGCTGAAAAGAATGCAATCCTAGTAGTCTGTGATAAGTCATCAAAAATGACCCATTTTGTGGCAATGACGGAAGAAACATCAGTAGAAGGATTGGTAAGGTTATTCAAAGATAATGTGTGGAAGTTGTGTAGGTTGCCAGAGTGTGTGATCTTAGATAGAGTATCACAATTTGCAGTGGAGTTGATGAAGAAGCTGAATAAAATGTTGGGAATTGAGACAAAATTATTCTATTTACAAACAAATGGTCAAATGAAAAGAATGAACTAAGAACTAGAATAATACTTATAGTTCTTTGTTAATCATAGACAAAAGAATTGGCCAGAATGGTTAGCAACAGCAGAGTTTGCAGTTAACAACAAGACATACTCAGCAACTAAGATATCTCTGTTTATGGCAAACTATGGTAGAGAATTAAGAATGGGAGCAGATATTAGGAGAAAAGTAGAGAAAGCAACAGAGTTTATAGAAAAAATAAAAAAGATTTAGAAAGAAGCTGGAATGGCATTAAAAAAGGCTTAGGAGGAAATGAAAAAACAAGCAGATAGGGAGTTGAAAGAAGTTGAAGAATGAAAGAAGAGTGAGAAGATAATGCTAAGTACAAAAGACTTAGTGTTCAAGAAAAGGCTAGCAAGAAAGTTAGTGGATCAATATATCAGTCCATATATCAACCAATGCAATCAAACTACAATTGCTGACTTCAATGAGGATTCATCTGGTTGTGAATGTTCATCAAGTAGTAAGATATAGAGAACAAGTGGAGGGCTAGAAAGTAAAAGAAGTAAAACTGGTAGAGACAAAGAATGGGAGGTATAAAAAATTTTAAATAAAAGAAAAATAAGAGGAGTGGTGAAGTATTTGGTGCATTGAAAGAGATTCACAGCAGAAAATAACATATGGAAGAAGAAGGAGGATTTAGAGAATGCAAGGAAAATAATAATAAAGTTCAAAGGAAAACTTAGTGTAGAAGTAAAGAAACAAGAGAAGTTGGATTTGACAAAGGAAAGAGACTTCAGAAGAGGGGAATTACTAGGAAAGTACATAATAAAAATGTTGTATAAATAAGATAATAGAAAATTTGAAAAAAAATATTTGAAGAAGTTAAAGATGAATTGGCAAAAATGGAAGTCAGTTTTTCTGGAGAAGAAACCTTGAAGAGAAGGTAATATTAGAGTTGAAGATGATAGACTTATCTTATTTTTATTTCTTGTCTTGCTTTTATTTTTATTTTTATTTATTTTCTTATTTTCAGACTAGAGTTAGGATTTAGCATGGTATTACATATGACTGTCACAAACTGTCACACAACATGACTCAGTGTCACACATCTGTCATATGTCACAAAAAACATAGAAGGTTCTAGAATAATAATATCATATTATATATTAATGGTATATACATGTCCTTTAGGGTAGACTAGGTTTAGTGTAGCATAGACCATTAGCCAAGTATATATAAGATAGACACTTTGTAACTGGAACTCTATCAAGTTCTCTTGTATAAACCTTATACAAGGTTATTCTTTTACTCTTAAGCCTAAGTCATAATAGAAATGAAGACTACTAAGCAAGTTATCCTGGATACTGGTAATTCTTAGATGTTGAGAATAGAAGTCCATAGAGTTGGCAAGAAACTAGCAAGGACATTTGAGGAGAAATAGAGAAAGATAATCTGTACTAAAAGAGATCAGAGTATGTGGATGATGATGAAATCATTATCTGTAAGTTAAGATAAATGGCCAGAATTGAATGTAACAAATACAAGATTCTTCTTTTACCTAACTCTTTGGCTTAAGTTATAATACTGAGAAGGAGGATTTCTGTTTTGCTTTTAGAGCAACTAAGCAAAGTCTATAAATTTTAGTAAAGTTTGTGATCTCTAGGAAAGTTCTAAGTATATTGTTTAAATAAATTACAAGTAGTACTCATGTTAGGCATGGTTCACACCAAGAGGCAAAGTCTACAGGGTTGGCCTAAGAATGCATAGTGTATGGAAACTCTATGTAATGAACTTGGTAATATGGACTTTATCAGAACAATCTTGGCTTCAGCTTATGTGCTGTGCCATCTATTTGCTATATAGTCATAACTTCAGATGAGTAGATGAAGTTCAAGGTGGAAGCAAGTATTGATTTGGTGTGTTGCCATTTGAACACTAGAGATTAAGTTCAATAAAAGTTATCTTTATCAATTATTAGACTAGTTGTCATATGTCAGGTCCACCCATTTGGAAGATACATTCCTATGGTAATGCTGTCCCCTCAACATCTATGAAGCAAACCTGTTCTTCATAACAGCTATTCTTTTTGCAACATGTTCCTGCAACAGTAATATAACAATCTGGATATCTAGTCTTTCATGATAGAGATACTCCTATTGAACTTGGTCTTCCATGGCAGAGTTTTACTATCTTACTCCTGTCAGTGTTTTACCACTGGAACCTCTGCTCAGAGTGATAGAGGCTATGTACTGAAACCCCAAGCATCTCTTACATCTTCTACTTATATATAAGACTAGTAGTTATACTGTAATTTGCTAGTCTGATAATTAACAAAGATAATTCTTATTGAACTCAATCTTCAATCTTCAATGGTGATATACCAAATCAACACTCACTCCCATCTCAGACTTTATCCATTCATCTGAAGTTGCAACTATATGGCAGACAGATAGTATAGTACATAAGCTGAAGTTAAGGTTGTTCTACAAGTTCATATCACTGAGCATAGAGCTTATATATACTCTGTACACTTCCAAGCCAACCCCACAGACTTCATCTCCTAGTGTAAACTATATCTGACAGTATTATTAGACTCTTAAGTCTGCTGTTGCTTCTAAGCAGTTCCATCTGCTAAAATCCTCTATTACAGTCCCATCTGTAAAAACAAATCTTTCACACTTTGAAGTTCAATAGCTTTCTCCTACTATAACTCTTCAACCTATTCAGGGTCAACTCCAGTCTCACTGCTTGGGACATCTTTCAACACAATCTCATGTTTCAGCAATAATCATATTCACCAAATACCCCACAACATTCAAGATACATCTATCAAAGAGACCAAAACTCATACTATTCAACCCATCTAGACAGTTTTGCCTGTCTTTGGCCTAAATATTGTTCCTGTAGCCAACAATCCTAATTGGAAGGATACTCTCACTACTAATCCTGCTACTAATTTAGCAACTAATAGATTTAATTTTACAGCTCACTTACAGTCAAAACCCTATCACAACAATAATACTAATGAGAAATTGGCCAACATACTTAGTTGACTTGCAAATACACTTACTACTAATTAAACCCCTAGTCCTAATACAAATTCAAGAAGAACTAAAGCCCATATCCCTAACACTTTTAGCAGTACTGAGCCTGACAGGCTCAATAATTTCTTATTCCAATATCATCTTTACTTCTGTGCTAATCCTATACAATTCAACATGGACATTGTGAAAATTAATTCTGAAATGACCTATCTCACTAGAGTCATCCAGGATTAGTTTGAGGTAGGCCTTAACCAGGAAGACCAAGAAATTCTACAAGACTGGCTTTCTGACTGGAACATTTTTGTTGACAAGCTATATCAACACTTAAGTCTTTTAAACCCTGTTGGTAAAGCAGCTACTATGCCAGATAATCTCCACATAAAGCCCAGCAATAAGATCTTCACTTATAACATGGATTTCATATGCTATATCTCCCAATTAGGTTGGAGGAATAGTATTCGGTGCCACTACTATTACTAGAAGCTTTCTAATCAGATCCAGGATCCTATCTCTATTCAGGAACAATCTAATTCTCTGTAGGTAAACTTCTGCTCCAAGCTGGCCAACAATAGCAAGTCAACTAGTAACAAGCACAAAAAGTGTCTCAAAAACAACCTGTGTCTCTATTACAGTACAGAAGACCACAAGTTGGACTCCTGTTCCAAGAAGTAGACCATGGTCACTCTTAAAGGCTATAATGCTTCAAAAACCGCTGATTTTCCAGCAGCTGCTTCCAAGAAACCCTTGAAAAAATAGAGAGCAACTCCCAAGACTCTGTACAGACTAAGAGCTGCATTGAAATTCCCTGTACAGTAATGAGTTCTATCCAACTTAACATATCCACTCTTTCTGATCCTCATTCTCTCTTTGTCTTCCTTACTTCTCCCTTAATTCTTAGTTAGGATTACCTTAATAAAATCCTGTTTTAAGCTCTCATCAACTCTGGGTCTACCTATTGTTTTGTAGACTCAAAATTTATGGATACTCACTACTTGAAGACATCCACAATCTCTCTAGTTGCTCTCTGCTTGTTTAATAGTTCATCAAATGACACTATCTCTGAGATTACTAACCTGCCCATAATTTTCCCTACCAGTGATTGTATTGATCTGGACTTCTATATCACTTTACTTGATTCTTTTTGCTCTTTGGTCCTTAAATACAACTAGCTCACCTGACACAATTCACTGATTGACTGAGTAAATGAGTCAATAAACTTCTATCTATCTTTGCAGGAAAATCTTACTCTCTCTTGTGTTATAGCCAACACACCATTGGCATCTCCATCATCTCTTGACACCAACCACTGGATTCCACAGTTTCCATACCTGTATCTGAGACCTCCATGTCTACCTCTGAGCAATCTAACATCACTATCATTGGTACTATGGTATTCTTGTGCATATCAAAACTTCCAGGCTCTAGCAAGTTTCAACTCTGTCTTTGCTCTTCAGACATTTAGACCAACTCTACAAAACTTGCAGAGGCTCCTGACCTTTCTAATGTTCCCCTTAAGTATCACAAATTCACCAATGTTTTCAGCATAACCAAGACTAAAGTACTCACTCCTCATTATCTTTATAACTTCCAAATCAATCTGGAAGAAGATGCTCAATCTCTGGTTGGTCCTATATACTCTCTTTCAGTATCCAAACAAGAGGCTCTTAAGAAATTCATTGAGAAAAACCTCAATATAGATTTTATTCAACCAATCTCCTCTCTGCATGGTGCACTGGTCTTATTCATCAAGAAGAAAGATGGTTCATTATGTCTCTGTGTCAACTTCTGCAGTCTTAACTATATTTACAAAAAGGATCACTATCTACTCTCACTCATCTCCAATCTACTAAACTTACTTTGCAAAGCTTGAATATATACAAAGATAGGTCTTTGCCATACTTACCACTTAGTTTACATTGCTAACAGTGATAAATGGAAGACTGCTTCTAGGACACATTATAAATTATTCAAGTGGTCTGTAATGCCCTTCAGTCTTCTACAGTCTTCTAGCAATTCATGAATGACCTCTTCTCTAACCTTTTGGATATTTGTATTGTGATCTATCTGGACAATATACTCATCTACTTGAATAACATGTCTGAACATGTTAAGAAAGTACTCAAGTATCTCTACAAGACTAGCCTTTATACTAAAGCAGAAAAATACAAATTCCACTCTGAGTTGGTAGAGTATCTAGAATACATCCTTTCTCCTTCTAGTCTCACCATGTTTGATGACAAAGTTAAGATTATTCAAAACTAGCCAAAGCCTAAGAAAGTCAAGGATATTCAATCTTTCTTAGTTTCACTAACTTCTATCACTAGTTCATCTTCAACTACTCAGACATTGTCATTCCATTAACACACCTCACCTGGAAGAATATTCCTTGAGTACTTTTTTACTACCAAGGTATTTATTCAAAGACATGCATGGTGGTCCAAGTATCTCTCTCAGTTCAATCTTGTTATAAGGTTCCGTTCTGGTTGTCTTGGTGCCAAACTGAACACTTTCACTAGATAGTAGAACATCTATCCTAAAGAGAGGAATACTGGCTCTGCTATAGTCAACTCTTACAACTTCAAACTAATCTTTACTCAAGAACAAGTTATGGCCTCCATACAAGCTACTGTTCTCCTCTTTTCTTCCCTTCATGCAGCTATAGTTGTTAATCTGAACACTCTATACCAAGATATCTTTTTGGCTCTTTCTAGTAATCCAATTGCTACAAAATACATCCCCACAGATAGCCAATAATCTACAGACTCCAACAGTTTTCTCTGCCTTAATGACAGAATCTATGTACTATTCACTGGTAATCTCTACACATGTATTCTCCAGTATAACTATAATTACATTCTAGATGACCACTTTAGTCAAAACAAAATACTGGAACTTGTTAGCTACAAATATTCCTAGCCCAGCCTCTGTGTTGATGTACAACAATTCTGCAAGTTCTATGTTACTTGTATATGATCTAAGCCATAATGTCACAAGTCTTATGAATCTCTCAAACAACTCCCTATCCCTGAACAATCATGGAATTCCATTTCTATAGACTTTATCAAGAAACTTCCATCATCCTCTGGGTTTGACACTATTCTGATCATTCAACTGGCTCACTAAGCAAATAATCTTTATCCCTGCCCATGACACCATCACATCTGTTTGTTCTTCATGTATTCTCCAAACACAGTGTTTCTTCCCATGTTACCTCTGACAGAGGTTCAGAGTTTGTGTTAAACTTCTTCTGTTCTTTAGACACTACTCTGAACATACAGCTTCACTTCACTTCAGGTTACTACCCTGAAGACAATGGACAAACTGAATGTATGAACCAGACCCTTAAGCAATACTTCTATATATATATATATATATTGTAATTATCAGTAAGACAACTGGTCCAAATTCCTATTTCTTGCAAAGTTTGCTTACAATAATACTCCAAGTGCTACTACTAGTGTCTCCCCATTTTTCACTAATAAGGGATATCATCCAAACATTACTGTTCACCCTGAACACAATATTACTTCCTTCCAAGCCCACAATTTTGCCATAGACCTCAATAAATTACAGAGTACCCTCAAAGCTGATATCTCTATAGCCCAACAGTATTACCAGAAATCTACTGATGTATGATATTCCCCCACACCTGATTTCAAAGTAGGTGACAAAGTCTTTTTCAAGGCTCAGTTCTTTAGAACTACTCAGCCTACAAAAAAACTCTTCAAAAAATATTTTGAATCCTATAAAATTATTTTCTGGCCTAGTACACTATTGTTCACCCTCTGCCTCTCAGATTCTATGTGCTCTGTCCATCCAGTTTCCCATATGTCTATGCTCAAACCTACTACATCCAACTCTTTCCCCAAGAGAATACAACTGGCCTCCACACTAGTTATAATCAATAGAGAAACCAAGTATAAGATTTCTCAGATAGTGGACTCCAAAATTGATTTTCAACAGGCATGCAAGCTTCTGTACAAGATGATCTGGCTAGAGTATAAAGACACTGAAGACAAATCTGAGTAGATTCCTATATCTGAGCTCATCTATGTTGCTAACTTGGTATCTGATTTCCATATCATATATTCCATCAAGCCTGGTCCACTCTCTTTGTCTTAATCACACTGTAGTACTCATCCCCTGCCTTCATGCACTTCCAACAGAGATTATGATTATTCTCTTAGTATACTCTATCTACTTGTTTTTATTTAATCTTATTTCCACATGCTTTTTATGAGGTTTCTTTTCAAACTTTCAGATTCTAATTTTATTTTCTGTCTTCTAACCATATTAATTTACTCATATAGTATAGACACAACAAAAAATCAAGAGTAAATTCAGAGTAATACAAAAAACAAAAGTAGTATTCTAACAGGAGACAAACAATGGAATTTCTTTCTCTACCTCTTCTTGACTTTCTTCAGGCCTATCTTCAGACCTCTTCTCATCATCTCTGTCTTCTTCCTCACTCTTCTCATTACTACCCTACAGATCCTTCTTCAAACCCTATCTCTAATCAACTACAGCCCCAATCCTCGTTAATTGGGCTGTGTTTTTCTCCTAGCCCTCTACTAAGTCCCAGAAAGACTTTCTGATAGCCCAATACTCTTCAACGAAATCCCAGAGTACCTTTTCAATAGCACTTAGGACTCTACCATAGGTAGAAACCTCTATTTGAGGGGTAGTATTGTTATGAAGGATGCACTACTGCTTGATAACAATACATTTAGCATATGTGAGAAAACAACTATGAAGAAAATGATTATTAGTAGAGGAAAAAACAAAAGATTTCTTTACTCACCTGCTGTTGTACACCAGACAGTCCTGCCTAGCACATACACATCTTTCACAAAGGTTAACACCCCCTATCTTAACTGTGGCATCTCTACAGTATTTTTTTGGTTGTTTTTCTTTAGCTTTCTTAAAAGGCCATCATCCCATCTCATCTTCTGAGGAGATGTTAATAATCTTCTTGCATTTAGATCCTATGATCTAGGTAGTCTCAGTACTTTCCAAAAGAGTGGTGTTCTCACCTAAGACTTTATCCCAGAGTTGCTTCAGATACTCCAACCACTTTTTTCCCTCTCTTCCCATACCTTAGCCTCAGCAATTCTTCTTACTTTTTGCACAGCTTGCTCTATATAGTGAGCTTCAGCCACCTCTTCTAGACAGGCTTAGAACTGTTACTCCTCTTCTTACCACCACTGCATCTTCTGGTATTTCTGTTCAAGCATTTTTGCATCAGTTTGGGATATATCAGAAGGCAAAGGAAAAGACATGACAATAATAGAAAAAAAGTCAACAAAGATTTTTCTTTCTATTTATGTATTGTTGACCCAAATACTATCATAGGTTCTTTGAATAAACTCAATAGAACTTTGAAGACTCAGTTCTAAAGGGAGAATATAGTAAACCCATCCTTCATGACAGCCATTCTTTTTGCAATATATTCATATTCCTGCAATAGTAATGTAACAATTTGGATATCCAGTCTTTTATGATAGGGATACTCCTATTAAACTTGGTCTTTCATAGCAGGGTTCCACTATCTTACTCCTGTCAGTGTTTTACCACTGGAACCTCTGCTCAGAGTGATAAAGGCTATGTAATGAAACCCCAAGCATCTCTTACATCTTCTACTTATATATAAGACTAGTAGTTATACTGTAATTTACTAGTCTGATAATTAACAAAGATAATTCTTATTGAACTCAATCTTCAATCTTCAATGGTGATATACCAAATCAGCACTCACTTCTATCTCAGACTTCATTCATTCATCTGAAGTTATGACCACATAGCAGACAGATGGCACAGCATATAAGCTGAAGCCAAGGTTGTTCCACAAGTTTGCATCACTGAGCACAGAGCTTATATACTCTGCACACTTCCAAGCCAACCCTATGGACTTTATCTCCTAGTGTGAACTATGCCTGATACTAGTAAATTACAGTATAACTACTAGTCATATATACAAGTTGGATATATAGGAAATATTCAAGGCTTTAGTGTATTGTCTCAAGCAGAATTTTTAGTGGTGAGATACTGACAAGGATCAGATAGAAGAATTCTGCTATAAAAGACTGAGTTCAATAGGGGTTTTTCCATCATGAAAGACTGGATATCCTAGTTGTTACATTACCACCATGAAGATATGTTGCACAAAGAATGACTGTCATAGAAGATAGGCTTGTCTCCAAGATATTATAATGATAATATCTCTGTGGGAACATATCTTTGAAATATGTGGACTTGACATATGACAACTCACCTCTAAGAAAGTTCTAAAAGAATAGAATGAAAACTTCCAGAAGCAATAGCTATTTTAAATACTACTTGAGTATATTCCAATTTGATAAAACAATGCTGATATAACCAAGAAATAATTGCATTCAGATGGTCAGAAATATCAGAATTCAAGATAATAAACTTAGTTTATTTTACTTTTTTTCTCATTTTCATTTTTGTTTCTATTTTATTTTCTTATTTTGAACTTTGAACTAGTGTTATAACATGATATCACATGTGACTGTCATAAGTTGGTCACACATGTCACAGTTATAGTCACATCATTATATCACATAAAAGAATATAGAAGGTTTTAGAATGATAATGTCATACATACTATATGTTAATACTGTGTACCAGGAACTCTATTAAGTTCTCTTATATTAATCTCATACAAGGTTCCTGGCTTAACTCTTAGTCTGTAATCATAACAAAGAACTTGAATGAAAGTATCTAAAATATTAACCAAGAAAGAAAGGAGATTCACAGCAACAATGTGTAGAATTGAAATGCTAAATAATACTTGATAAGATTTGAGAGTAGTAATACTAGTCTAATGAACTCTACAGAGTTTAGCAGCATTTAGAAATTGCTAACTAATAGAAGATAGGAACTCTATAAGATTTAACATGCATATTTATAATATTTATATGCTGGAATTTTATATAAGAGTGTCACAAACTTCATTCAGCTTGTATCTCTACAACCAGTGAACAGATTTTCACAAACTAAGTTGTGCTGGAAAGCTCCAAATGAGGGCTATCTGCACATATGCAGGATGTACAAAAGCAACAACAAACAACTGAGATATTAGATCATCAGTAACTATAAAAGCTTCATTTGCTAATATCTCATGAACAGCTAGATGGATTCACATGATTGAACTTGTGTTGGAAAGTGCTCACAAAACCATTTTCAATGATATATGGTATATCTCATAGCAATAAGTATTCATAGAGATACAAGCATATCAATATAGTAACATAATTAATTACCTTCTAAAATTGGCCTGACATCTGCTATGACAGATGACAGCTCTCATCAGGTATAAGTTTTTATTATGTGATATAAATAGCTTGCACACAGACCATCACTATTTTGTATATATATCTCTATATCTAAGAATTAGACCTCAGACTTAATAATATCAATCTTTATCTCTTATTATCTGTATTGATCTTAATCATTATTGTCATTATTATTGAACTTCTGAATCACTCCTAAACCTCTAAGAGTGCATCCAAGGTTCAGATATCACAAATAAGTGAGTAGTTCATTTTGTGATAGAGAGCTAATCTCTCTACAATTCTCTTATTCTTAAAATCTTCATTATCTATATTTAAGACTAGTAGATATACTGTATGGTTCCCAGTCTGATAACCAACTTAAACTAAGTGCTACACTTATTCTCTTTCTGAACTCAAAGCTTCATTCTCTCCTATCTTTACAAATTATAACTGTATAACAAATAAGTTAAGTATAGTATATCAAGTTGAGGCCAAGATCATTATCTATGTTATACACACATACTATCTCAAACTACTTGGTCTCACTTCTGAATAAGTATTCTAACTATTCCATTATTTATGTAATATCCACAGATTTACCTAATAAATATAACTTGTCTTCTAACAATCTGCTAATTCTTCTAACATATTATTTCTTATTTTTATCCTTAAATAGAAATGGTAAGTATTTATAAATCTTAGATATTACAATTCAAAATTCAGAGTTAAGTCAAGAAAGAAATCTTGTACTAAGTTAATATAAGAAAACTTGATAGAGTTTCTGGTATAGAATGTCTATCTTATATACACTAGGCTAGTAGTTTATGCTACATAAAATCCAACAACTATGTGTTATCTATAAGGTTAGCATATAAAAAACATGTTATATAATATTATTATTCTAGAACCTTCTATGTCTTTCTGTGTGATATATGATCACGTGACTATGACAGGTGTAATGTCACACCATAACCCTAACTCTAAGTTCAAAATAACAAAATAAAAATAAAAATGAGAAGAAATAAAAAACAAAGTCTATTATCTTTAACTCTAATACTAGACTCTACTATCTTGTTTTTGTTTCTATTGAATATTTATTTATCTTTACCACTAACTCTACTACTTATTGTTGTGATACTACTATAGTATCATTCTATTGCTCTATGATCTGTTGTAATCTCTACTATAATACTAATTACTGTCAGAGTTGAAAATAGTAGACTCTAATTATTTTCAATTCTTTCCCATTTCTATTTTCTTTTTCTTTTATTTTTTACTTTGGAACTTAGGTTTAAGAGTTACCATGATGTCACATATCACAGACACAGTCACAAGATCATGTGATATAAAGAAAGATCTAGAAAGATCTAGAACCAATGATATCACACAACATGGTAACAACATGTTGACTGTATGATAAATACATATACCTTTAGAGTAGGATAGAGTAGTGTGCACACAGACCATGGTTTGTAGTATATCAGATAAATTGGTTACTACAACACCAAGAACCATTTAAATCCAGGGTAATTGCTTACAAGTCTTCATTGTATAGATATTATCTTAGGCAGAGTACTTAGTATATAAGTTAGATACTTAAATCCCTGATCCTGAAGATCAACTAAAACCAGCACTAATACTAATTTCTAGTGTTGGCAACACACCTCCTATCTCTTAGTCCTACTCATGTCCTAACCTCTAAGGTCCCTCTCTGAAATATGAATATATAACCAGTGCAGCATGTAGAAGTGCAGCACATTGGCTGAAGCTAAAAGTTGTTTAACATCTACATTCTACACATCACAGATAAGTCCTGGAACCTCATCTGCTTTTCAGTGTGCCTTCCATGGACCTCAATCACCAATATGTGATCTGTACCTAACACTCTTTGTATATCCCACACATTGACCTCTGAATCAACCATAACTTGGATTTGTACAATAATGTCTAGTAAGAGAATGGCATGTGTAAGCAGCACGTAGGCTGTATATGAAATATAAGCAGATAACACTTGAATGTCTAGTTATGAATAACAAGTGCTGTGCTGGTGCATCATTATTGCCAAAAGCCACTCTAATTTCTAATTCCCACACCCTTTGTCTTTCTTCCCATCGATAGCATGCCTGAGTCTTTCATACCGACAGCAAATATTTCAAGTGCAGTCAAAAGTATTTTGGATCACTATCCACTTGTAGATGGACCGATCCGTGAATTACTACAGAATTCAGATGATGCCAAAGCTACAAAACAAGTATGTGAAGTATCTGGGTTTCCGCCCCTCTGACATTTTACAGGTCTTCATAATTGACCGCCGGAAACACCCTGTCTCCTCAATTGTCAGTGATGAATACATTGCTTCTCAACAATCCCCGGCTCTGGTTGCTTACAACGATGGGTACTTTGAACTTCGAGATTGGGAAAGCTTGAAGAGCCTGTTTGAATCAAACAAAGTTCATGACCCCGCGTACGCACAGCTCATAAGTTTCTGTTGATGTATTATCACTGACATTGCACTCTCTACTCTTACTATTCAGGGCTTTCGGTCAATTCGGACAAGGCTTCCGATGTGTTTACCATGTATGACTTTTCCGTTTCTCCGATCCTTGCCTCTACTGACCTTATTATGCTCGAACATCTTCGCTATAGTTGACCGACTGTCCTCAGATCTTCTCTGGGACCACACTTGCGCTCTTGAGTCTCCCAGAAGGCAAAATTTTAAATACGACAAACACATCTGATGCCCGTTTAAAATCACATTTCTCAGTTTTTGAAGGACTACCAAAGGTCCCTTGTTACATCCCTCACACTGCTAGGGAAAATGACAAAGGGAGATGTGAGCAAGACTCTCCTAGGCTAGATGGCACTGCGATTCGCCTTCCCCTGAGGTCATGCCCGTCATTCCTCAGTATCAACAGCCCAAAGCCCGAGGACATGCTGAAACTTTTCGATCAGTTCATCCGCTACGATCTTGAATGTGTATTGCTATTCTTGAATCATGTGAAGAAGATCGAAGTATACGAGGTGACTGATAAAATGGTACGCGAGATCTGTTCGGCAGTACTAAGTGATCGAGAATCAGTGACGGTCAAAAGAGGTAAAAGCGAGGAGTGCTCTGAGAGTGCTGTGAGGGAGGCCTATAGTACCTGGAGAGCTGTTGGACAAACAAGGGTGTATCCAGAGCCATTATCGACTTCTCGCTATAACTCTACAGTTACTGCAGGAAGTCCAGCAAATACCCCGACCGTGAAAACAACAACCACAATTTGGCGATTCATCGATTGCCCTTTTGAAGATGAGAACTCTCACCGAATCATGAAGCAGCGGCTTTCGAGAGAATATAGTCCCAAAGAGGAGATGAAGAGACGCAAATTATTTCCGAGAATTCGTCTTGCCGCACCGCTTTCTTCAGTGATATCTTCACCCTCGTTGGGATTTGTATGCCAAACCGACCCTTCGCTCTCCCAACAAACATCAGATCTCGGAGGTTATGGTGTTCATTTTTGGAGGGATGGAAGGGTATTCAGTGGACTACCGCTGCCAAGGGCTAACAACAAGAACTGGCCGATTCATGTGGATGCTCGCTTCGCAATCCCACCATCCAGGCAATGGATACGTAGCCTCCATGAGGGAGGGTGAGTTCCTCAACACAATCTTGAATACCTGCTCAATCAACTACTAGTTTCATTGGAGAATGGAACTCGCTTTTATTTTCTGCCTTCATCCCTAAGGCATGGACTGTTCTCCTCGATGTCTTAGCATGCCAAGATCTAGTTAGAGACATTTATGAGTACTGGCCGCCACCAGGTACTATGGATAATTATATTGCCCCTGCTTCTGAGAGTGGAACTGACTCGAAACTCATTGTCATTGACCCGAGTGCCCTGAGTGTTGGTGGTTCGAAATTACCAGGTACTATAACTGCGAGGTCCAGAGGGATGTTACAGGCGGTTTTTGATCTTGTCATTGAGGCTAAAGCTCCGGTATGGCCAATTTATGTAACATCCGGTCAATCTCCCCCTTCTGTACTTCCTTCTCAGCTTTCTTCCTCACTTCCAGGACCTTTAAATGCATCCGGTCTGCTATATGCTCCTTAGATACCTGTCTCGGTACTAAAATGGCTTTTTTTCTACAGTTGTTCTTGTACCCCTTGAGTTTGCTGAACTAGGGAGCCTCAAAGTAGCCCGTGAGGACGCTCACTTTCCGGATCTGAGGAACACATTGGCAGAATGTGGTATCAGATTTACGAAACCCCCTTTACACTTTGGAGATTTGATTAAGGAATGCACGCATCAGACGTTTCAGTTTTTGGATCCCGTACTCGTGCACGAAGATTTGTTGGTGCGTGTTCCCATGATCCAAGGGCACCATTGATATCAACTGGCTTATCAGGGAAATATTTCAAGAGTGGAGCAATTGGTCAGCGAAGCAGATAAGCACGCAGGGATCATTCTTGATTTCCTTCTCGGGGGACAAGATATTCAACTTTTGGTTGGGTTACCCCTACTCAAGAATGTTCAGAGACATCATATTACCCTCGAACGCCTCGAGCGCGGAGATTCAAGCCTAGCCGCAAGACAAACTTTACACTGCATGTTTGATGCCCATACGGTTAATCTCTTCAAGGAATACGATGCCAATGCAATATCCCTAGTGGATGTCAAGTCTAAACATGGATCGTTGATCCGAGAAAGGGCACCCGGCACTCTTAACGTCGTTGAAATAACGGCGGAGAAGGTGGCTGAATATCTTTCAAATGACACAAGTTTTACCGCACCCATCCCATCACCTGCCGTTTCCCCCCCAATCCCGGCTCCAGTAGCGAAGTGGTTATCAAGATTCTATACGTGGCTTGTGAGGTGGTCATCCGCTGAACAGTTTTTACGTCTCCAGCAGGTCCGGACTATGTTCTTAATACCTACTCAGCTTGGTCTCAGGAGAGTGAAGGATGGGATATTTGACACGAGGGGGGTAACTCCTGCTCTCGGAAAGTGCCTTCAAGCACTTAGTATCAGTCTACTGGATTACTCCGTTGGTCAGAGCACCAAGAAACTCTTGGTGGACGTCGGAGGTATACTTCAGAACGTCGAGGACATCCGAGCACTCCTTGATGGAACCCGAGTTGCACCTAGGACGCCATCTATCACAGACCTTTCACCAACAAGCCTGGGGCTAGCATGTTCTGAGTGGAAGACATTGATCGACCATATTGTCCACTATACCGATACTGAGGATCTGAATCTGGAGGACAGGAAAAAATTGCGATCTTTACCGATATATCCCATACTACGTCTTGACTCCACTGGTTTAGTAACCACTCCTGGTGTGATACCAGAGAATCATTATGTCTATGCCGTTACCGGAATCGATATCCTGCCAACTATTGATGCATGTATTTTCCTCGACTTTCGCACATGGTCACCCAAATCTTACGAAATTCTGCGCCTCATTGACCCTCGACATCCAGTACCGCTCACTCCCACTACCGCCTTTGAACTTGGTGTACTCAACTTCGAAAGTCAAACACCAGAACTGCAGAGTTCGATCATCAAATATGCAGCCAAGAACCAAAGATCCTTACCAAGAGAAAGTCTAGATAAGCTCTTGGATACACCCTCTATCATGTGTAAGGATGGCATAAATCGGAAACCTGGGGATGTCTTCAGTCCTCAATCTGAGCCTCACCTGAGCGACATCGTCGCCGCGTGCATGAGTCTAGACATTAGCTTGACCAACTTCGACGAATATTGGCCGAGATTGGACAGTCAAAACAACGAGCGAATCATATCTGAATTCCAAAAGTTCTCTTTTTCACCGTTTCGAGAACATCTCGATCAGATGCTCTTATTGAAGATCGTAACTTGCATTTCAAGTGATGTGGATTGTCCGCGGTCGATTGATATTTCGAAAAAGCTTTTCAATGTCCTTGGATCTAATCCGAGTTATGGCAGCTTCATAAAAAATATTCCGAGTGAAACTCGATGGATTGCAACGAACTCTGGCCTTAGAGCCCAACACGAATGTCGGGATCACAGCCCACACTCAGACTTGCTTGACGAGGTCTATGCAATTGTTCCCGATGATGTTATTGTACCCGACACATTGAAAATTCTTCTCGGGTGGTCTGAGGAGATCTCACCGGACGTTATCGTTTCCCAGCTTGATGCCACCTTAAAGAAGGGAGGTGATTTCAAGAGAGTCAGGAACATTATACAGAGGATTGCAGCAATGCACATTCCTGTAGCGGAATTGACTGAGCGAATCGGCGATCGACCATGGGTGCCTACAAAATCAGGTCGATAGGTGACACCAGAAAATGCAGTTCTTGGTGATGCTATTGAAGATGCAGGATTTTCGGAGGTATCATTTAACGAGAAAGCATATCCAGAGGTTGTCGATTTATTGAGACGTATGGGCGTCCAGGAAAGGTGAGTTGCCGTCAGTGTGGTTTTCTGATAAATCCTCAAAAATAAGCTAGACCTACAACATCAATGATTTTGGCTCGACTACAAACAAATGTTCATGAAACTCTGACCGATAGCCAAATTATCAGTGTTATCAGGTTACTGGAAAGGTTACCATTCAACCTGAGTGCGGAAGAAAAAGCTCGTGTTCTCGTGCCAAATGTTGAGGGGCGCATGATGAAAGTCGTTCAGTTATATCTCAATGATACCGGCGTTTCCATAGATCTTCAAGATCTCACGCGTAGAGGCAGATCTATTGCACACAATATAGTCTCTGAGCGGATTGCTCAGAATCTTGGCATCGAGCCTCTTGTAAATCTTTACTCTGATTTTGTGTCCGGATACATGGGCGAGAGTTTTATCTCGTCGATTCGCAACACTATTGTTGACTACAGTGAGGCGCAGATGTTGACGGAGATGCTGGCTAATGCTGTGGATGCAGGCGCGAAGCGCTTCTTAGTGGTTATTGACAATATGCCTCAGTCAACAAGCCATCTTATCTCATCGAAACTTGTGAAATTTCAAGAATGCCCAGCGGTTTTGGTTTATAATGATGCACAATTTACAGAACTGGATTTCAGAGGCCTCTGTGAGACGGGAGAAGGGAGCAAGAAGAATAATCTTTATTCAATTGGACAATTCGGACGTGGTGCATTGACGATGTTCCATTTGACTGAAGTACGCGCTCCTTTCCGAGTTCAACGCAAAGTATGGGTGATTTCAACAATTTATAGTTTCCAACATTGGTGTCTTCGGATACCGTCATGTTTATCGATCCCACTACGCAGCATCTTTGCAATCTTCCTCGGAATGCAAATAACCAGCGCATTCAGATGGAAATGCTCAAGTACGTCCCATTGTTATCTGAGTCAGTGAGTATCTGCTCAACCAAACAAGGAAACTTTATCCCGGGCATCTAAGCTTCTTGGAGACGCTGTCTAATATACTTCAATTCAACGAGAGTGACATCAAGTCATTCGGGGTACGTTATATCGGAATTCTGTCTTGACTGGGACTCAATTTGTTTTTTCTACTCTAATAGACCGTCTTCAGACTTCCGCTTCGAACATTGGAGCACATTAATCACAACTCGCCGATCTCAAGGACCATTTGGTCAGCAAAAGCTGTCGAAGAAATTGTAGACGCATTTAAAAGGAAAGCTCGGGATTGTCTCCTGTTCACGGGTCTTGAACGTATAGAAGCCTATGTTCGATCACATGAGGGTGCTTTGGATCCTATGTGGAGTTTTGAAGCCCAGTGCGAGGGAGTTGAATCTATTGGAGACTTCAAACAGAGTTCGGTTCAGATCACACCAGACGGATCTGAGAAACAGTTGTGGCAGACGGTGTCATACACGGTTCCAGACGATGTGCTGCCTGAATTTGCGTTGTCTCTCACCAAGATGTACGGGCGTCGAATGAAGCAACCAAAGGTGTCGCTCGGCGCATTCATTCGGCCTCCTGGAGTAGACTACCAGGACTGTCACGAGAGGAGCGTTTTCTTTTCAACTTTACCTCTCCCAGAAGTGACTGGACTTCCAATTTATTGTTCTGGAACATTCTTTATGACCAGTGACCGAAGACACCTGCGTTTAGATCAGGAAAATGACACTGGCCACCAAGCTCAATTCAACGTATGGCTGATGAAAGAGATTATACCGCCAACATATCTATATCTCCTCGAGTTGCTGTTAGAGACCGGCGTGCCCAATCAGCGTTTTTGGCCAATTGATGACCGACTACCTGCTGATCGAATCCTAATAGACTCCCTCTATAAAGATTTTCTAAAGAAAACGAACAATCACCTCTTTCAGAGTGCATTTGATCCGGAACACCACCTGACACCGGGAGAAGTCGTCATTTTGAATGCAGACTCATCCATCCGTCCAATCATTGAGTTTCTTTCCCCGTCAAACGTTGCCATTTATTCCGAACCTTTCCTCAGTTTGGTTCAAGACGAAGCCCAGCTTTCCCAACTCTCTCCGCGATTCGTGAAAGAGCTAATCTTACACGATAGAGGATATTTCTTGCAAGCATTTACATCAGCTGATGAGGGGGAGCCACAGCATTTGACCTTTGACGATCTTACGAACCTGCTTCACTTTTTCCTTATACATGATCCTGACCAACTAATCGGTCTACCTCTGCTTCCCTTGGAAGACAACAGCTTTGGCGTGATCGAGTCAACTGGGTCGAGCTCAAACCAAGACGTGTTTTACATTTGGAGGAATCATTTTATACCCAACAACATCTTCGCCAGTTCCAACCGCCTCGTCGACCTTGACTTCGATGCTGACGGTCTCCTTGACAAGGGATTTAATATTGAGGATCTACGTTCATCTTCCCTCGCCTCTCTTATTGAAGACAAGTTTCCGAAGTGTCCCTCCCTTGATATAGCTCCAGATTCCGAGAATCAAGCATTCATCAAAATTTTCTGGGCCAATTTTCATCACTTGAAACTTGAGATTGCCGACATTGATGATTTCCCGCTTGTCCCAACGCTTTTAAAAGACCGTCACGTCTCCCTCAAAATGTGCAAGGCGGGTAGTGTTCCCGTAGTTCCTGCCCGAGTTGATGAATTACCATGCCGATGCCTCGCGAATCTCGGTGTTTTTCTGGTGCAGCTGTCGTCGCCTGGATTTTCCCCTCATCTCACCCGCCTTCTCAATAATCGCAATCTCTTTAAAGAATTCGAGATGAAGGACCTTCTCAGCGGACTTTATAACATTGAACCCACAAGACTGAATCACGCTTTTTTCAATCGATTAACTGAGGATGAAAGAATGGTTTTCTCTGATTGGACGAGGCGGCAGCTGTTCCTCGATGTACCTGACGATCTGAGAGATGCTGCTCGTGCCTTACCGGTATGGAAAGCGCATGACAGTGATGAAGGGCTTGATGAGTATGTCCCTGCGTCGGAACTAATTTTACTGCCTGAGACGTTGGATGCCAACATCGTCGCTCCATATATGCGGAACCAGAAAATTGCCGTTATCCCACAAGGTCAAACTGACATTCTTCGCTATAATTTGAAACAAAGGCTTGATGTCCCTGAGATTTCCTTCAGGCAACTCTTGAGAACCATCGCTTCCGGCCTTCCCACTTCCATGCCCGACCTTGCGAAGCGGCTTTCGTATAAGACGCTTGTGGAGGCAGTTCTAGAACGAACTGAACCGCATGATGACCTTGAGGAGTTACGTTTACCAAATGCATCTGACTTTACTATGTGCCCTATTAGAGAGTTTTACTCGCGAGAAGAACCACTTTTCCGAGCTTCATTTCCAGCATCGTCTTTTAGGTTCCTGCCACCTGAGTTTCAAGATGTTGAACATCGTTCGATGCATCTCAAAAGAATGGAGGATATTACAATGGAAATCTTCGCTGAGTGTGTCGAATGCATCTCCAGAAACAGTAATGAAGACGGAGCGAGAATCGCCTTCGACATAATGAACGACCGCCTACCAGTTATTCTGGGTAATTCGGGATCTGGAGCCGAACTGTGGGAGATGGTCGAGGATTTGAATTTTGTGCCCGGGAAGAATGGTCCCCTGGAGAGATGTGGATTTGGGAAATCTCTGTTGGATGTGTCGCACTTTATCGAACGACGGTTTGATACTTTGGTCAAACCACAGGATATTGTTAGGGCGGAATATGTAGCTGTCGCGTGGTCTCAGCGTGCACTTCCAGAGAGGAATCTCAACGAGGGCCTTATACGAGCTCACATGACACTTGGACGTCCTACTGTGCCTGAAGTAGTGAGTGTCGATATTGTGTCTATGTGATCTGAGAATCAGACTTACGTTATGTAGATCGCACATCTTCGAGTTCTGGTCGAAGACGTTGCCCATGCCCATCCAAATCACCCAGCAGTGTTATCCGACCTTATCGCAACGTATGAATACTTGAACGACAGTCTGAGGTTTGAGGGCTCCGCAGCTACTCAGCTTACGGGAAAATGTTTTTTCTTGAACGTTGATGATCCACAGGAAGATGGTGTGCAATGGGTGTGGAACAGTGCCAACAGAATCTCATTTGATATGCGAGATGTCGGAGGTTTCAGATCCGCTCGACGACTTTTACAGAGGTTTAGGCCTCTTCTCCTAGCTGCAGGAGCACAGGAAGTAAGCCATCCGTTTCCATTCAGGTCACCTAGTGTTTCCCCAGGCTCCGACTCGTTGTCTCGTGTTCGAGAGAAGTTTTCCCAGATGAGACAGGAAAGACATTTGGTCGACATTCAGTTCATTCCCTACGATGATGAACCAGATAGTCCACTTCTGGGCCATAAATCTTTCCTTGCCACACAAAGCAACCATCTCATGAAATTTTTCTGTAACGATCTCAGGGAAACTGATCCAGCGCCCCTTAAGGATAAGATCTCCTGCCATAATCATTCAAGAGCGTGTATTTCTTTGGTTCTCGGTGGGTAATTTAACCACGCCTTGGAGACTAAGCACTGAATTTGGCCTCTGCCAGATTATATTTATGCGGGAAGCTTGTCGAAGTTGGATCCTTCATCACTGGAACTTCCAGTGCTACTGGATGCGTTGGTGTTGGGAGAACGCTGGGAAATGGAAGAGTTTATCGAAGAAGTACAAGACTGTATTATTCAGGATTGGTTACATCCGGGTACCCTAATCCAAGGTAAGTAATCGCAGCCAATGAAGCAGCAGTCTCCACTGAGTCTGCCCTTTAGTTGAAAATGTGGCAGTCCAAAGAGATTTCGTAAAGTTGGTAGATGCATGTGCAATTTATCGCAGAGAAAATGCAGAGTATATTGAAGGCGCATTTGTTTGGGCGGACGATTAATCGTATATAAAAAGCATGCAGTAGTATTATACTAGTTGCGGTCCTGATCAGCTCTCCCTACCATGTCCTCCCCTCAAGATCTGTATACCCTCATATTGCAACGACGTGTTCCCATTGTAGTGTCTTTCTCGAGTTTCCAGTTCCCAGCCCACAGCTACGACCAGGAATGCTTTTGCAGATCCGATGCTTTTCATTCTAATACCTTCATCACATTCAACAACCGCTGTTGCCCAATCAAAGCCTGCCAAGAAGGTCAGGCAAATTGGAACTCAAGACCGGCCACTTGAAACCGGATACTACGAATTACTCAACGTTCCAATAACAGCGGCGACTGACAATATCAAAAGGGCATATCGTACGTCCATTTTTCTCTCATCGTCACGGTCTTGAAGTCTTTGATACGATTCATCCACACCAGGTCATTTGGCAATCAAACACCACCCAGACAAGAGTCCAGACGACCCGGAAGCAGAGGATTGTTTTAAGCAGATTGCGATTACATACCAGACACTATCGCATCCAGCCCTCAGGAAAAAGTACAAACCTTGTCCACTTCACCTCATTCTCCTCCAGGCCACTCAGACCCAGCTTGGTTTCGCAGGTCGACTTTACACGAGAGGAGCGCATGTGCGTTCTGACATGCATCAGCACCAGCGAGGACTTGAAGAACTTCTGGAGTTCCAAATTCGGCACTCTGCCCAGTTGCCGCCTATTCCCAGTCATCAGATTCCATCCTTGGTAGCGAAAATAAGGGACTAATACCTCTAGTCGAACAAAACTTGAATGTACCCATCTACACGGCAGACACAAGGAGGCTATGTCGATCCAGAAGAGCTATTTGGAGCGATATTTGGTAGAGAGATCTACCCCAATCATTGGCGATATCAGTTTAGCGAGGGAGATGAAAGCTGCTCTACAAGAGGCGGAGGATGCGGAGAGGCAATCGCGGTCCAAGGATGCGAAAGGGAGAGAGATCATGTCGCCCGAGGAAAAGGGAAAAAGAAAAGAGAAAGAGCAACAAAAAGCTGCAGAGGGACGCTTTTTATCATTTCAGTGCTGATTAAGAGCCCAGAAAGTGGCTGGTAGAGCCAAAAGGGTGGAACATCCTGTTGAAAACCTTACACAAAAGCTAGGTATCTTCACAGAGCATGCCACTGGCCCAGAGGATACAGATGTGTCCAGGAGCTGGATCGAGGCAGAGTATGGCTCATAGCCACATTTTTATCTATTTATGATCCAAATCCAAAATACAAGGACCTCAAGCGTGTGTTCAAGGAAAATATCACGTCTTTAGCGAGACATAAGTTTGATGATCTGAAATTGAATCCAAACCTTAATCAGCGTGTCGACACTCCAGACAGTAATAGAACTCAAACAGCGGGAAAGGCCAGCAATCTAAGACCTGAGGAGTTGGAGGAGCAAGCTGCAGAAAAGGGTATCCAAGCGCTGTTCAAGGTATGCTGCAGCCTACAACCACCGTTCGCTATATATCAACAGGTAACTAAACTGGAAATCGAATCGGTACCATGCTGTGCTGATCACAGTTATAGTTATAAGTATGAATGAGCAGAATATTAATTCAACACTAAATTTCAGGCTGTAGATAGAATTGACAGTATAAACAACAGGAGATGGGTTTATGCTTCCATAGAGGCGTGGGAAAAACTAGACCTCATCAGTTGTCCTCTGCCAAAATGTCGGATGAGGAGGTGTCTACTTCAAGTTTACAATTCAAACAAACAATTTCTGCCTTTTCCTTCTACAGTCCAAACCCTCCTACTCCTAGAAAACCTTTGTGCAAACTAAATGACTCAGAATACCCCTCAATACTCACAAAAACACATCCATCTGTCATTGCAACAAGAGGTTCCTCAAAAGAAAAATATAACCATCTAAGATTTCTTCAAGACTATCTTGAACCGAATTTAAATAGTATACCTTCTCTCGTACGTCAATTCTGAGTGACTGACCAGTTCTACAGTCGTATTCTGTGGAATCAAGTGAGTTTATCTATTTGGTTGCCAACACGATTAATTTCCAATGAAAGCCCAGGGCAAAAGTCCGCGGAAATAGGTCATCATTTCGGTGGACCTACCAACCATTTCTGGCCTTGTCTTTATGAATCAGGTGTTTGTTCTTTCTATTTTTGGTATTCTGAGCTGCACATTAACTCGTGTAGGCTTGACAACAGAACGTTTACAACCTACACAGGACTATGCACTTCCAAGTCGATTTTCAATAGGCCTGGTATGTTCTAACACATCGTCTTTGATCATGAGTCATTTTAAATGATAACGGTCAGACGAATCTCGTTGATCGACCTACAGCTCAGGTCAGTTCTTTCTCTCTCTTTCAGAGCCAACATTGACTTACTTCCTTCGGATCACTTAGCAAAATGAATTATCGCGCGTAGAACAACTCGCCTGCGTATCTCCTCTCTTATCTAAGATTGCAAAGCATAAACCAAGAATTGTATGCTTTGTTGGGTTGGGCATAGCTCAAATCGTCAAATCTCATGTTTTACCTGTAAGTTACACTGCGTTTAGTTTTAGAAGATCTCATCAGAAAGAAAAGAAACAAGATCAAGGCAACCTAATCACCGTGTATGGCTTGCAACCCTTCAAACTATGCTATAGCAGTTCTGGTAAATCACCCCTCCTTTTTTTGTCCGTCCTCTTGCTAACATGAGAGAATCAGATGAGAGAGTGACAGAGACATTATTTTTCGCGGTGGCAAGCACTTCCGGTCGCGTGGTCACGTATCAAGTTGAGTTTCTTTCTTCTGCGACAAATCCGTCATCCTGTTAATCCAGAATGTTGATATATAGAAAACACATAAAATTGAACAATTTAGAGAGCTCAAAATTTTGCTCGAAAAGATGAAAGAAGGGGAGGTCGATACAAGTAAGTTTTTTGTAATTCCAGAATAGGTGTCTCGTCACGTCAATGAATGTACCATCATAAGACATTGATTCATACGCACTATGTTTAGCAGCATCAGCAGCAATATCTCTCTCTCTTTGACAAACCTCGACGTTCACGGACATTTCGTATATGAATCACCAGACTCTATAGAGTATAAGCTCATTCCATCAGTCCAAATCAATTGAAGCAGGTTTTTTCGAGGTTCATCTCAATTTGAATGAAGAAACTCACGAAAGTAATTATTCCTCTTCTCGAAAAACAAACTCAAAAAGGACATCATCATCCCCTCTTGGCATCTGCTCCCACCAGATAGCTCAAGATCAGCCGAGTACCTAGAAGTTCTGACTGCCCGGCGGAGAATAATGGCAAGTCGCCTCTTCTCTCTGCTTTAAAAGAAGGATTCCAAATGAACTGTTGGGAACGAATATAATAAGACTTCGGACTTTATAAGATCTCAAGAACCATGCTGAAACCTTGCCTCCTTTTGCAGTGCTGAAAAATTGATCAACTTGGCATCACACATATATGAGCCGAGCCATTCTAATTCTCAAAATCAGTTCTATTGCTTTGAGCACTACTTAGAAAGGCACTATCAGTCCATCTTTTCAACCGAAGTCCAGAACTTACTGTTTTCGGAGATTTATCATACAAATTGAAACTAACCAGAACTGACGTCAAGGGATACGTTCAATCTACGGTTGACAGTCTCCCTTGACAATTGATGATGTTAGCCGACCACGAAGTAACGCAACCCCAGAAATTTGGCTAGCGGGAATTCCGAGTCGACACACGTGAT
>Ga0157363_1000643_pt1 | contig 27137 bp, 15 predicted proteins | sample AttsexASBM1_FD_111477 | JGI IMG/M metagenome (GOLD analysis project Ga0157363, IMG submission 111477) | Fungus gardens microbial communities from leaf cutter ant in Ribeirão Preto, State of São Paulo, Brazil - Atta sexdens ASBM1 | ecosystem: Host-associated > Fungi > Mycelium > Unclassified ... | reverse complement strand
ATAATAGTATATATATATATATATTTACATACATATATAAATTTAAAATAAGAAAATCATCGCCTTTCAATTGTCTTAAAGCAAGATATTAAGTCTATTCTACACTTATAACATAAAATATACCTGCAGAATAGTTTCGAAATTGAAAGTAAGGCCATTCCACAAAGTAAATTCTCCACTCGAAGCGCCAGTGACAAGACGTCTACCCTCTGGTGTCCAAGCCATACAAAAAATTGGACAACGCATTTTATTGGTAGCCGTTTTTACGAACCTCGTGGTAACTGCATTTATAGGATTGTCAATATAACTTGGTGGAGGGAGTAAATCAGGATAATATATTACATCTGGCTGAAGCGCGCGACGATCCCTATAGTCCCGCTGCCATACTCGATTCTGTAAAAATTCAAAAGTTTAGATATAATGTCGGAAAATATTATTTTAATGTTTAATCAATTTACAATGAGACTTATACTTACTTCTAAGCTTTTAATGATGGCGGAATTGTAATCGACAGTCTTTCGCATAACAGATTTCCTCAGCCTCTTACCATCAAATTCATCTTGCAGGGTCTCTTGTCCTCCAGTGACAATTTTTGGAGCATGATAAGGTCTAAATGGTTTAAAGAAACCGCGATTGCCTTCTCTATGATTTGTATATCGATGCTGATAACTTCCCGATGTGTTTATAGTGGTTAAATTTGGTGGTGGCGCTGACAAATTCGGAGTTGTAGGTGGTGGCACAGACATGTTGGGCAGGCTTACAGCTGGCGGCGGATTCGCAAATTGAATGTTTCCAGACATTATGAGAAGATATAAATACAGGCAATTAATTCAAATTACACGTTCTCCAGCTTATCTGGACAATAGACGTCAGATATATTTCATGGCAATAACAATTTTATAATCAATCAATAGATCCATTCTGGTGAAGGACTCTGTAAAAAATATAAAAAATATAAAAAATATATTAATCTTTATATAAAATAAACTATAATTTAAAAATTCCAAAATAGTATATTAAATCAAATAAGAAATTATATTTATTTGTAATTAAATTATATTATGCCATTTAAAGATTCTTATATTTTTCTTTTAAGCATGATAAATAAAATCATGTAGTTGACAACTCAATTAAATTTTTTAATAATTGATTTTATACAAATTATAAGTGTCTAAATAAAATTAAATTAAAATAACAATATTAATATAATTGTACATATATTGCATTCTTCATTAATTATTTTTATTGTTGATTTATTAAAGTATTTCAATTTAGCTTAATTTTTATTTATAATATATAATTTCTGCAGAAAAAGATGCTTTAAAGAGAAATCTATTATAATCAGCAATCTTTTCTAATGAGTTGCATATTGACTCAATTATAAAAATTAGATTCATATTAATTATATATATAAATATATAAAAATTCGTTTATTCAATTATAATTACAAATAAAAAATCAATTAACTCGAGGAAAACATATTCAAGGAGAGACAAAAATGATATGTACACGTCACGTTACTCCATGTAGCACACAGGATGAGTACGACGATGTAGTACACACATACGATAGTGAAACGTGTAATTCCGAAAATTCTCAGTTCATGATTGGTCGATTAAAGTTGACAATCGGAATTACCGCGTTGAATTGACGAACATTTCGAAACTCAGATTCACGTTCTCTCCGTTGACGACGTGCTTCTGCACGTACACAACCACCAGTTCAGCCGCCACGCTTTCACAAAGCGCCTTGTATTGAGAAGCTCTCAGGCTTCGTTTACGGATAGACACGATCGATCCTGAATTATAGAGAAAAAGTTCTCGATAAAAACGATGAAAGTTAAAACCGAGTCAGTCGTTTCAATATCCAATTCGCGACATAACAGACGAACCGCGAGAATGTCGTGTTCTCGTCGCGGACGCCATTACTCTTTCTTGGGCGATGACATCCGCTTTGGCAGTCGGTTGTGGCCGCCACTTCCGCCGGCATGACTTCCGCCTTTATGGTTATAAAAAAAATTACAAATTTTTGGTTGCTATTAACACTATTAACTGTGCTCCAAAATTCAGTGCTAGTGTTGAGATTGTTGATAATGTATAAGTGCACGTTCATAAAAAAACAGAAAACGGAAAAGCAGCAGCCAATCAGAACTCACGCTGGTAGTCTACAATTTCGAGTGCAATCCACTTCACGCTGCAAATGCTTTGATGCATTCTCTGATTGGTTAATTTGTAAAATTCGTTCTTCTGATTGATTAACAAAGTATTTGCAGCGTTAAAATGCCTTTTCAACATTAAAAATAGCATTTTCGGCCTGATCGAGTTTGCACTAACCTTTGTTGAAGTAATGATGTTTCCTGCTCTCCTATTGGTAGAGCGTGTAACGTCGACCAATAGTTAAACATTTTTTAACCAAGGTGTACTTGGTTGGTCTAACCCGGTTAGGCTGAAAACGTTATAAGTCACGTAATCAAAATTGACGTTTAACATTCTATCACGTAACTCATTTTAACGCCGAAAATGAGCGTCGAGCATCAGCAGGTTTGTTCGCGTCGCTTCAACATGCTCCAATATGTTTCTATCATAGCTCCTATTCATTTCAATGCGCTCATTAGAGTGAATAAGGAACTACAGCAGGAGGATTTTGCCATGTTGGAACATGTTGGAGCATGCGAACAAATCTAGAATGAAAAGGTACTTTTACGCCACGTTTGCAGCCAATGGCGATCGCGCCGACTTAGGAGGGCTACATACAATGAAGAAACAGAGAAAAATTTCAACCTATCAAAAACTGTGTATTCCACAATACATGATTTCTAATAGGTTGAAATTTTTATTCCCTGTTCCTTGTTCCCTGTGCGCAGCTCCTCATGGATTTGCCTTGTCATTGGTTGTCACATTTGTCCTACTCGACTTTCGTGTGAATACTCCAACATTTCAGTCATATATCAGCGTACTACATACATTTGCCACACTACCATAAACAAGACACAATAACGGCATCGGCACGTTTTTGAGCGTGTGTTTCTGCCTGCGTTTCCACATTTCGCGTGATTTGAGAGAAAGAAGTAGTATTATTATTAGGCATGGCGGTAAGATTTATTATTTAATTATGTATCTGCCATAAATATATTTGTCTAGAGGAAAAAAAATTTATTGTTTCCTATAATTTTATTGAAGTTTTATTACATCAAGAACTCTATCTACGCTGATTAACTATATCTACGCTGATCTGTATTTCTTTATATATATTTAGTTTTATTGTACTTTGTACTGTATATGTATATATATATATATATATTGTTTGTATTATTTTTGTATAAAAGGATTATATTGCTTTTACAAAAAAAAGCAATACTAAAAATTTACTAATTATTTTATGCCTTATTGATTGGCATAGCAACCAAATGTTTGATCCATTTTATTGCAATTACTTGAATCATAAATATTAAAGTTTCATGCATCCATTTATTTTTTATTTCAGATTAATACTAACGTGCAAGAAGTACGTGAGGTCACCAGGATAGAGCGTATTGGTGCTCATTCTCATATCAGAGGTTTAGGACTGAATGATAGTTTAGAACCCCGCAATGTGAATATTCTACTTTTTTGTTATAAAGATTTGATATGTTTACAATCTAATAAAAATTAACATTTGTTGTTACTGTATTAGGTTTCTCAAGGCATGGTTGGACAGCTCATGGCACGCCGAGCTGCTGGCGTTATCCTAGAGATGATTAAAGAAAGTAAAATAGCAGGTCGTGCAATTTTATTGGCTGGACAACCTGGCACAGGAAAAACAGCTATTGCTATGGGAATGGCACAAGCTTTGGGCCTAGATACTCCTTTTACATCAATGGCTGGTTCTGAAATTTATTCTTTAGAGATGAGTAAAACAGAGGCTCTAACTCAAGCTATTAGAAAGTCTATTGGAGTCAGAATTAAGGAGGAGACAGAAATCATAGAGGGTGAAGTAGTGGAGATTCAAGTTGATAGACCAGCAACTGGAATTGGAGTAAAAGTTGGCAAATTGACATTAAAAACAACTGAGATGGAAACAATTTATGATTTAGGAAATAAAATGATTGATTGCTTAATGAAAGAAAAAGTTAGTATATATATGTCTATTAAATAGATTATATCTCGTTTATATTACAACTTTTTATTTATCTTCAGGTACAAGCTGGTGATGTTATAACGATTGACAAAGCCACAGGGAAGATCAATAGACTTGGACGATCCTTTACTAGAGCTCGAGATTATGATGCGACAGGTTCGCAAACGCGTTTTGTACAATGTCCAGAAGGCGAATTACAGAAACGCAAAGAAGTCGTGCACACTGTGACATTACATGAAGTTGATGTGATAAATAGTAGAACTCATGGCTTTTTAGCACTATTCTCTGGAGATACCGGAGAGATAAAATCTGAAGTGCGAGATCAAATAAATGCTAAAGTTGCAGAATGGAGGGAAGAAGGGAAGGCAGAAATAGTTCCGGGTGTACTTTTTATCGATGAAGTACATATGTTAGATATCGAATGTTTCTCATTTCTGAATCGAGCATTAGAAAATGAAATGGCTCCAGTTGTAATTATGGCAACAAATAGAGGTATGCGCGAATAATCAACTATATTAATATTAAATCGTTGTTATTTAACAATTTATAATTACGTAGGTATCACAAGAATTAGAGGAACAAATTATAAGAGCCCTCATGGCATTCCGATTGACTTGTTGGATCGTGCGATTATTGTTCCAACGAGTCCATATCAAGAGAAGGAGTTGAAGGAAATCTTGAAAATAAGATGCGAAGAGGAGGATTGCGAAATGACCGACGATGCTCTGACCGTGTTAACTAGAATCGCTTCAGAAACATCGCTGAGATACGCAATACAGTTAATTACGACGGCTTCTCTTGTAAGCCGTCGAAGAAAAACTACAGAAGTAAGATACAATTTATTGCATGAATTTATTCGATATTATTGTAACGATGTTATTGTAATGTTTTAAATGATAGGTTGGTATTGATGATGTGAAACGTGTCTATTCTTTATTTCTTGATGAAAATAGATCTACGCAATTTCTCAAGGAATATCAAGATGATTTTATGTTCAATGAATTCTGTAAGTTATCATATTTATATATAATAATATGCATACTTAAATGTAACTAAAATTTAAATATTTTTTCAATATTGTTTCAGCTGCTTCAGCTGAAGATAACATGGATGTTTCTTCATAATACATTGTAAGAACATCATTACAACAAATTCTTTATTAAGTTATAAAACTACAAAAAATAGAATAAAATTTTTTTAATACAACAATAATTGAAATATATATGTATTCTTCTATAATGATGATTATCACAAGTATTATTTTCAGTTAATTATATATTAACATATTTATAACAAAATTAATGTTTCGCATTATCCTCTATCTCTTAAATAAAACATCTTTAAAACATCTTAGGTCATAATCGGTAAGGTAGATATGTAAACAACTTCGTACATACAATGTGTAACTGCCTAGTTTTGATTTAATATCTTAGAGATAATACATATTTTCGATGATAAAATAATTAAAGATTAACATGGAGGTCCATTTTTTGGTGTATAGAGCTTAATTAGATAACTTAACAATAACAAGTACATAAGAAGGTATGATTAATAACAAAACGCATAAGTTTCCAATGTTTTCTGAAGATGTGATTCAATATTATTTGAGATAATTTAGAATATTTACATTAGATCTTCTTTTCTTGTACTTTGCTAACTAGAAAAAGAATAAATAAATTAATAATTACTATGATAATGTAAAAAATCGCTTACATGAATTATATAAAAAAATCATTTTCGTGCAATTTATTATTTGTGTGTGTTATTCACGTATAATAATTTACGAATAAAAAATATGTATACATATATTTTACAATTCAGCTCACACATATATCTGCATTCGTGTCGTGATTCATTGATATAGATAAGGAAAAGAGAAAGTTATGAAAAGAGGAAAAACAAGATCTCGTAATTTTATTTAAGCTATACTTTTTGTACATACTTGTAATCAATTTTATGCCACCTTCTGGTTTGAATGATGATAATTGGGTCTTCTTATCTTTCGATACGAAACCTAAGCCATAGCCCACTTTGTACACGGGTAATGGAATTACCGTGGATGAAACGGGTACCATTACTGAAAGAAAAATATTAAATCGTCAATCATTAAATATTTATAGTGTATACGTATAGTCGGCTGATTTAGTAGGTCACTATATACATCGATACTCGATAACGTAACTTGTACAATTATTTTATATTGATTACCAATAATCGGTACAAGATATACATAAACCAAATATATATATATGTGCAAAAATAAAGTGAAAGTTAATCATTCATTCCGCATGCAAAAAAAAAATAGAAAGTTGAAACACCGAAAATTAAACGACGGAAATGTCAAGACGGCAGTAAATGTCGCGTATACAGAAATCGCATGACAATGATAGAGCTCTCTATACCGCAAATATCATATATTTATATATATGAATTGAATATCTATATTGATTTTAATTACAGCGGTACGTGCGAGCGAGCTAATGTAATATATAATCATACGTTTCATATAATATGTATAATCTTCGGTGAAATACATTCGCATCTGATCTACAAGACACAAATCTCGTACACTATAATGTACATTATAATAGCGGCATCTGTTCACACTAGAATGAATTCAAGTGTATACACCTACAGTATTCTACCACAGAGGAATGCTTTCGAATTGTTCATTCGAGCGACGATTGCACTTGGTTGCTGAGAAACGCATCGTCTCTACTTCTCTTCCCGTCGATCCTCTCTCTCTCTCGTTGTAACGACAATTCAAGGACGACATATATGTAACTTCTATTAACACCTTTTACGCGTGGGCGTCTTACTTTATTTAGCGATTCGCCTTTCCAATCGTTCGCGCCGGCAGCGAGAAAGATTAGAAAAGATATATCACTCTCTATGCTCCTACCATGCGTAATACATATAGCGATACATGTAAAAAACTTCGAAAAATACAGCTAGAAATGCATGTTATTAATGCGATATGCGCATATAGTGAATTTGATCATCGGAAACCTACGCATTACCTGGCTGACATCACCGTTCCGTTTCCATTCACCTGTCGAATATCGGTTCGCGCGAATTCAGAATTCTCGAGAGAGATCGCTCTTTATATGGCCAGTAACATTTCGCCTCGGATCTTGCCTTTTTGTTAACATACATTTATCATCAACTTATGCACGAAGCGGTCGATGTGTGTAGAAGAAACAAGCGCAGCGCAAAAGAAATAAGGACATGCAATCTTCGTGTTAATTAGCGTGGTTAATTAGATTCTTAGACTCTAATTATCAAAGTGAAAGTTTCTTCTGCGTCTCTCTTGTCTGAAAAAAGGAAACTATACTTTCAAATTGAAATACATTTTTTCGAACATTGTTAAGACGTTATGTGTATCGTATTGACATTTCATTGTGTCGGTGTGCAGGATAAAATTTATTCATTTGACTTTCTGGAATGACAACGTATGTTTCACACGTTGTAAAAATCGCAAATTGAAAGGGTCGATCCTTTGGCAAAATTGGAAAACTCATCCCGTAGCACAATTTCGTCCACGCAATTTTTAGTGTAAAATAAAGGATCCATTTTTTTTATTATTGTTTTAAGAAGGAAATTGCTATGCAATGATGCATATCTGTAGATAGATGTATTGGAAAACATGCAATTTGCACACGTGCCGGCGACACCCCTGATAAAAATAAAAATCAGAGCATAAGTCGAATATAATGGGAGAGTAACAGAAGCGTAAACGAAACTTCTAGGAGACGAAAATTGAAACATTAAAATGTAAAAGAAGCGTAAGTGCTTCTTTTACATTTCATTGTTCCAATTTTCGCCTCCTAGAAGTTTCGTTTACGCTTCTGTTACTGAGATGGATTAAAATGGATTGAAATTTTTTTCTATCCAAATGTGTATTTTAAATAGCGAACTTTACTATACTTTTTTTGGATTTAATTGGATTCAATTGGATTCAATTGGATGCAATTGGATTGAAAAACTACATTTCCTATTCAAAATTTTGAATTGAACAGTATTCACAATTGTGTTATTGTACACAGAAAAAGCTAATATTATTTTTAGATTGAAAGGCATAGAGATATGTTCCTTGCAATTTCTATAAATGAATAAAAATGCATTCAGGATTGAAAAACATTCATTTTAACATTCGTGAATCAATATTTTTGAAAATCTGAATCCATTTCAATTCATTTCAATCCATTCTCTTGCTGGGCTTCTAGAAGTTTCGTTTACGTTTCTGTTACTCTTCCAATGCATCTGATTTACGCTCCGATTTTTATTTTCATCAGAAATAAATTATTCTTCGTACGCTAAGAAGAATTCAAATTTCGTAATTAAGAAATATTCAAAGATACACACGCATCTCTCTTTTCCTCTTCCAAGCGAAAAGCGAGAATAAGCAGACAGAAGAATATTTAAATTTGTTTGCAAAATATTCGAATGCGTTTTTTTTACCGATTTAAATCTGCGATGCTCTTGAATGAATCGCAGATTTTTCGCTTACCTGGTTCGAATACATTATCTTGATTCTTTTTGTAAATCGTTGGCTTGGCGTGCACCGCAGCGATCACGGTGATGACGCAAAGAACGATGGTCCAAAAAGTCCTCATGCCTGTCTCGCTGCGGTCGGCAGCTGTCAAGTAGTTGATAGAAGAAAATCCTTTAAAAATAATAAATACGCGCAGATTCGGTCGCGAGAAATACCTTGCGCGGCAATATCTGATGCGGCACTACTATCGCTCGGCGCTCGTTTACCATGGACCAAAGCAAATGAAAACACTTGCCGTGAGTGGGGAAACTAAAAGAATTGACGTAATCCAAAAGAGATTCTACGATTATAGTAAATCCACGTAGCGCAATGGAGACGGGCGCAGATATCAGAGATAATAACGAGGAAGAGATAAAATAAGAAACTTATTATTAAATCGAAGAAAGGAAAGAGAGAAAGAACAATGAACAGAGTTATAGATCTCCATCGTCCTGTACCTTTCGCTCTCCTCTCTCGCATGAGAGAACGCGTGAAAGTTCGATTTTTGTAATTTATTTATGCTACTGCATCACGTTGATCTACATTTTAAATGTTAATTTATTTATCTCTTTCTGCGAACGCGTTGCGTATTGAAAGACACTTCTATTTGTATTCAAAAAAATGTTTACTATTTTTTTTTAAGATTCGTTTCGCAAGATCTTATTCTCTATTTTCTACTTTTTATTGTATTCCAAATAATTGAAAATGACATTTTCAATATACATTTAATTTTAATACGCGTTAAATTATTATGCATTTGCACAGAAAAATATTTATAACATTTTGTAATAACATTTGGACGTATAATTATTTACGAAATCGCGTCATTTCATAAATACAATATATACATTTATGCTATTTTCTCATGAAAACGAAACTCAAGAAAAAGAACTATTTCGAGACGAAATTACGCCCACAATTTATTCCGCTTGAAGGTAAACTAAGAAAGAAACAAAGTGCTTGTAAACGATGACCAAGGAGCGTCAAGGATTTGTATTAATCATTCTTTATATACCTGCGTCATTCCAAGAATTTTTCCGTGAATACACACAAATAGACATACAAGTGTATACGAAAAAAGACACATAAATACAAATTTCTTCGCTTTAAATATATACATAAATATGTCACATGTTTTAATATAATTTATTAAAAATAGAATATATGAACTAATTCATTATTTATTATATGTATATCTAATTGTAGACAAGATAAGACATAAGATAATGATTTTAAGAAATAAAAAAAACGATAAGTACTAATTATGCAGACAGTTCGGTAATCAGTAAGCGTGATAGGAACACAGGCTAGTAGTCTAACAATGGAAACTGGGTTAAAAAGTGAAAGGATTCAGATTGAAGAAGAAACGGTCGTAGAGCTCTATTCGAGCTTTCTATTCACTCGATGACAGTTTTGCGGTGCCCGAGAGGCGTCTCCTCCATGCTGAAGAATTGTGGTTCCAAGAATGAGCGTTATGTCAGCAGAAGTAGCTGAATCCTTCTTCTTTTTTCTTCTTTTCAGCGATTTTTTGTCATGTGACGCAAAGAAAGTAGACTGTTGGAGAGATAGCTATCAAATTATGATTAGATTTGGACATACTATGCTATTGTTGGTAAATATATTTTCTTTTTCCGAGAAAAATTACTAATTTATAATATTCCTTTATTTTATGAATTGCAAAGTATGATTCAATAAAAAGAGATGATACAAAAATGATAGAATATAAATATACACGAGGTTTCATTGATTTCTATAGACACAAATTCATTAAATGACATGATAAGAAGAACGCCAATGAGCCTGACCGTAGAATAAAGCGGTGAGATAACTTTTATCGACGGAATATTCTTGTGAATGGTCTATCAAATAGCCGGGAATATGATATCGTTATTACCATTTTTCTACCGGAACAAGTAATCAAATGGAAGAAAGAAGAGAAAGATTGGGGAAATGCGAGATATATTGGCCGAGATATAATCGAACAAAATTGCTCTGCGGAAACATTCAATAACTTTGCACGCACATGCTCCTATAATATAATCGTTACGTTCATCGTGTTATCAACACTAAGAACACTGCTTTTTCTGCACATTTTATTTATTTGAGTCAAATATAATAAGTTTGAAAATATCGGTATGGCTGATATCGAAATATTTTATTTCTTCTACGTGTCAAACGTGTCGAAACTTGAAATCGTGTATAAATAATTTTACTATCATATTTTATGTAATATATTTATATGGTTATAAAAATTATTTTTACATACATATATTTTTATATATTTTACTATAATACTAATATTAAATAACTTATCATTCTTGTTACTAGGATAAAAAAATTATGAATTTTACTTACTGATTTTATGTACGACGACACTATATATTTTATAGATACAATTGTAAGAAATGCACCAACAAAATCTATTCGTCACGGCGACTGATCGTTTTACATGAGAATATATCCGAAAATTCGAGATGACTGTACCGCTGAGATTTCACACGGATATGCACTTAGTAGCACAATGGACAGTCAATTTCCGGTATGGGGAAAGAAATCCACTCTCGAATGAGCGTATCGAGAATACGCTCGTTGCAAAGATAAAGATCATTTATAAGCAAGGATGTTTGACATATAAAATATTTTTTAATATAACAAATAGCATTATATCATAGTATAATTATATACGTACATTACAAGCGCAAAAATTATCATATCAAATTATCGTATCATTGACAAATAACTGAACACAAATTCCGGCTCGTCTCCTCCAAGCTCACTTTAAATGAGAATCGGAACCGAAAGAACCCGAGGAGGGTGAAGGAACGGCTTACCCTTTGCAATAGTCAAGTCTTACCGCGTTAATTGCAAGTACTTCCCTCCAGGGGTACCGCATACGAATATGTACGTATGTAGACGCTCGTCTACGAGGGTAGACGAGGGATGACTCGGTACAACACCCCATTTCCCCTTCAGTGCTCTGCTTGCGCGGATGTCCTTTCATACCTCGCCGCCACGCTGGTTAAAATATTAGGATTTCCCCGAGGTCTTCTACACGCAGAGAATACCACCAACCCTCGTTGTCCTCTTCGTAAAGTTCTCGCAGAGTCGCTCGAAAGTCCGAATCAAAGCCTGCTCCCCTGTTCACGTGCTCGGTTTCACGTGTATGCACGAGTTACTGCGTGGGCAGACACGTGAGTTGTCACGCCTATGAGGGTGGTTGTTACCTCTTTGTTATAAAGCAATCTCTGAGAACGTGGTCTTCGAGAAGAACTATTTGTACTTTACGAAGATGAGGCGTAATGAGTTCCTAATTACTTATGTGTAATATTGTTCCTAATTATTTATGTGTATATATTTAAAATATTCAAGAGACTCCACATCTTGGTAACTTTTAAGTGAAATATTATCGTAGATACACTTACTTGGAAATCTGTAATAAAATAAATTATGTTACATATATTGTCATGATTACAACTTCATTAATTTAGAAAATTCTAATAATTAACTTTGAGAAAATAATTAAAAAATGTCTTAGAGTAAATTATCTTTTTTATGTACAAATTTCACAAAATTCTGCAATTACAGTAATTTTAAAAACGCATTACTTTCTCGCATCTTTGTCTGCAGGAAGAATTAATTAAATTATTTATTGCATTAGAAAATTTAATCTGTAGATGAAGAGACGTTATGTTTCTCGACGATCGATGATGCCAGTCAAACTAAGAGACATGAAACTAGGCTGTTAATTATTTCTGAAGCTCGTCCGACATTGGCAGTGTCAAACTTGGTACTTTGGGACGCGATTATATTATTATGTCCCATGGGAGCGCACCCGATGCTACACCCTCGTGATTTATCATACTCTGAAGTCCATATACAAAGTACACGCTTAATAGAGATCACATTTAGCAACTGTATAAATCACATATGTATATTGCACTTTCGATGCGTTTAACATATACTTAGAAGAGAATATGTCATTAATATTATCCCATGCTGATAATATTTCTGAAAAGACAGAAAGATTCGAGGGTTTGAGGGAAAGTGAAAATAATATGGGAAAAGGAGATGAGAAGCGGAGGAGTCATAGGGGTGTCAAGTATTCGCTGTTCGTTTCGGCATGTTAGTATCGTTCCTCCCTTTCATATATGTGTATATTACTCATCCCCATGAGAAAAATATCATATTCACGCATATGACTCATAAAAGAGTGCAGTTTTTTTTGGAGTCTTTATAATATTTCAAAATAATATACTTCTAAACGAATCAGTAATATTTTTATTTTGTATCACATTCATTATATTGTGATCAGGGTTGGGTAGTAACTAATTAAAACGTTAAAAGTTAAAAAAAAAGTTGAAAAGTTAATAACTTTTAACTTAACTTAGTTAATTTAGTTAATTTTAAATGCATTAAATTTTAACTTACTAAAAGTAACTAAGTTACTTTTAAACGTTAACTTTTTAACTTTCTTTTTAAGTTAAAAAATTTTTTTACCTCTTTTAAATATCTTAGAAAAATAATAAGATATAATAAGATTAAGGGCGTATATTCGTATTTGTTCATATTTTAAGATCATCTTAAGTTCTTAACATGCTAATACAGTCCTTTGATTGATTTATGCAGTTAAGCCTTATGTCATAATCCGATTCTACAATAGTTTTAAGCCTTAAGTCATAAGAAATTGACTAATTAAACAGTCAAACATTCTTCTCGCATTCGATTATAATTGGTCAATTTCTCATGGCTTAAGATTTATTAAAAAGTAATCACTGATTTTATATTTTCTCTGTGTGCTGACTATTTTTTTAAAGTTTTATTAACTTATATAGTTATATCGTTATATACTTATATCGTTATATACTTATATCACATATGAATAAAAAAATTAAAAATTTAATTTACTTAATAATTTAAATTGTAATTATTTAATCTTATTTTAAGAAAAATTAAGACATTTTGATCTAAAAAATAATTTTTTTCAAAATTAACTTTTTTTTTAACTTAATTCAATATTGAATTAACTTACGTTAAGTTAATTTTTTATTCTTTCAACTTTTATTCTTTCAACTTAACTTTATTAATTTTGTAAAGTCATTAACTTTAACTTTATTCAGTTAAAAAAAACATTAACTTATTCAACCCTAATTATGATATACTTAAATGTCAAGCTTTTCTAAATCTTTTACAGTGTTTTTCTAAAGTTCTATCTGATTTTTGCGGAAAAACAAGCATTATACAGAAGCATAATATACAACAACCTTAATATATATTAAAAATTTAATCATTGGTGCATTTCAGAGCTGATCGTAAGCTTCTCCAGAAAATTTCACATCAGGAATTACATCGGGATTTAATCCGCTAAGTTGACAGTGCGGATAAACTATGTCTGTATCACTCTAGTGAAATATTCATCTCCCGACATGTTTCAGATATCTCCACTGTCACCATAAAATTGTCGGTTTAATCTCGACTGTCCCTGATTGAATATTTGACGAAGCCTCAAACATATATTCAAATTTACACGTAATGCATATACCTACTTTTTTCTGTTCTGTTTTGTTTCTATGACAATTAAATTTTTATGACAAACAGTAAGAGAAGCAAATATTTTTGTTGATTCATGGTAATTTAACCGTGCATATTTATGACGATTATCTGGTTCTGCACTGCAGAGGACAGTAAAGGACGATGCCAGACCAATTAATAGCTTGTACTTGAGCTGTCAAAACCTGAAGCTTGCGCGTTCTTGATGTTTAACTTCAAATTTGTATCCAGGATATCTGCAGAACACAGATAATACACACATAACAGAGTGTAAAATTTCTCTTATTTATTAATATAATATAATTCTTCAGTTTTTTTATAAAATATATTAAAAATATATTAAAAATATAAAAATTTGCACTCAAGTTATTGTTTAATAAGTAATAAAAAGAGATAAGGACATTTCTTCTAAAAAATTTATAATTTAATTCGTGAATTAATTTATATACATTATAATTAATTGATTCTACCAATTTACTTGTTGCATATAACGCATACATCATTTATTTTGTTCTGAAGAAAAGCATATGAAATCCCATTTATGTAAATTATTTATGTAAATCTATTTATACAATAATTTTGATAATAATTACATCAGTGATAATCTTATGTCGTGATTGCTGAAACGAGAAAATTTGATGTAAAAATGAATGGTCGAATTATCGATCAGTATTGAAAAACGGCTCGTTAGTTGGAGTTGAATCACCTCGTAAGAAACCACCCCCAGAAGTTTCCCAGGTGTCAGACGCTTCCTATGTTCCTTTCTATCTCTATATATCTATCGATCCTAAGCACCCTATATCCCTTCCTCTTGTACCGTCGACTGTTATCCTTCCCTCCCTCTCTCTCTCTCTCACACTCTCCTATGATCCCGTCTCTTTACCTCATACTGTAACTTTCTCTCTCGCTCACTTGCAAACTGAATCTATGGGGTGGTTTATACCCGGCTCTTCTTCTGCATCTTCTTTTAACCATTTCATTACTAACTTTAAAAAAAATATTTTAATAAATTTATTTTACTTTTGTTCAAATGTAAAAAGCAAAAAAGATGAATAACATTCGTTATAATAAAAATAAAAACATTTTTATTGGAAAACAACAAAACACAAAACTTTACCTTTATAGAAATAATTTAATTTTTCTTAAAAATATCAAAAATATCAAACATTGTAAATGCTATATTCAGGTTTATGGATTACCCTGTATAATACACTTTGCCTCTGCAAGTAGCCCTCCTCATGGTAGCTCACGCCAAGGCGCGGGTAATTTTCCTTGCATATTTATACATGCGCCTCATCGAGAGAAGTGCCTCCGTTATACTTCTTCTCTCTTTCTCTCTCTCTCTCTCTCTCTCTCTCTCTCTCTCTCGCTCGTTCCCTTTCCGAAAGAATTAACTGCTACGTTTAATAAGTACCACAATACGGAGAAATTCTTCCTTTTTCCTGCAAATTCTCCCCTACGAAAGCGAACGATTCGTTTAGATCAAGATGAAGCTATTTCTGCTTATTCGAGATGATTTAACAAACGTTTTCTAATACGCTTCATACTTTATTACAATATGCAACAAAAGATTGTTTGGAAATATTAATATAGATATTAAGGTGACATTTAAAAAATAACAAATCTTAATGTAAGAAATGCAATTCATACATAACACTTGATTATTTATAGTTATCCATATTGCGTCACTGATATTGAATTTGAAAGAAAGCTATAAAATAGAATTTTTTAGTTAATTAAAGATAATAAACGATTAATTAGTACAGAAAGGGATCAGCAATCTCTATTTCACCTAATTCTACTACGAATAATACATGATATCCACATAGCGAAAACTTTCACACAACTTTGATCCTGTTACTGGAAAATATTATGAAACATTTCATCTCTAATTTTATATTAAATAAATCATTTAATCATTACGTGCTGTTTTTAGTTGCAATAATCGAAGAGATTACGCACAGTAATTTTTAAATTAAATCTCGATTTTTAACGCATTTATACGGAAGCAAAAGTAACTACTTTATTTTTTTATTTTTATATTAAATATAATAATTATTTCATAATAAATCGAATCGAATTATTAATCAAAGAACAATTCTTTCCATCACAATAGGACGAAAGTAGTTTAGGTCTATGTCTAATAAGTCGACAACCCCTTGGCTTCCGTCACAGTCAGTTAAAACGTTGACAATCAAGCGAGTTACATCAATGACAGCGGAATGCAGTTCCGGCATTCCATTTCTGTCGCTGAAGAATCACATTTTATCGTTTGAGACGGAAACGACTCTCTCTCCACGAGACAACAATATAGCTCTGACTTTGTCGCGAGGTATTATTACTCGTTTCAACCAATAAATGGAAAGTGGTTCGGTGTATATTTTAACCACTTGTCAAACTCAATTAAATACACGTGCCGCTAATAAAACAACGAACAAAAAATACAATTAGTAAGCGTCATTATTATATTGCGCAAATAGTACAAATAAAACTTGATAATATTTATTTATATTTTTAGATAAATTTTCTTAACTAAAAATATATAGAATATATAATACGATTAAATAAATAAAGATTTAATAAATAAAGAAAAAATAAATTTAGCAGACTTTGTTTCTAAGCAAATGCTTTTTTTTATTCTCACTGTATAAAAAATATTTACATATTATATTTATTTGTGACAATTGTACAAAATGTTAAAAATATTGGATATATATGTAGTATACTATCTAATAAAATATATCATCCAAACAGTTTTCATTTTATTAAACACTGCCATTAGATTACAGCATTATTTTTTGTTTGCATAAAATGATCCTAAAGAAAACAAGGTAAAAAATATTTTTAAAATTTATCCCCATACAATATAAGTTATTATATATATATTATGTCAAAATTACGCATATAAATATATTACATATTACCTTCTATATATTATTTATATATAATGTAACTTTGAAACTCTATCCGAGGTAGAGTGCATCACTTTTTAATGGAAGAGTGAGACGAACTATTTAATGCTTTCTGACTAAGAGATAAAATTAGCACCAGAAAAAAAAACCGAGCTGTGAACACCCTCGCATGACGGAAAACTCACTCAACCACGAACGAAAGCTCGGACGCGAACCATCGGTGATCGTTACTGTACCGACGGGACGTGGCGGCAATGCCACCCCCGCATATCGTACACTCTACTACCCCCGAAGGTAGACACGCGGCTGCTCTCTCCGCCACGTTTTCCCGAGTTCAGTCTGATACCCTCCCGTCGCCTTCGGTCGGTGGTGGTTTCCCATGCGCGCAGAGGGTGGAAAGGGTCTCCTCGTTCGCGGGCGTGGGGTTGCGCGCGCACTTTCTACCCCCTCTGTATGTCCGGCACATAATCGAACTGGGAGCGCCGTGGTGGCCGTCGTCAGTTCTGTAAGACGGAGCTAAATTTCATTTCTAAAATGAGAACATAGTTTCGCCAAAACGAAAGAAGATAAATGCGAAACGTGTAAAAACGTGAAGTGAGGGAGAGATTCTTCGTGAGATCCTTTTCGTCGTGACAAAGAGTTTCGATTTGCAGCCCGGTCTCGCAAGTGTAATCACGCTGCTTATCGCTGTAGCGATATCATCGATGCACAAGTGCACGCGGGATAGAGTGATGGTGCGACTTTGGAAAAGGAGGGTGGTCTCTTCTTCAAGTTTACACACGTTCTGCCCGATCTCCGAGGGTGTCTGAGAAATTTTAAAACATCGCCGCCAAGTAAAATTCGTCGAGTGCCAAGCAGGATGGATATGGTCAAAGTTGAATAGAATTTTGATAGTAAAGGATTGGCATAACGAGAGGAGAACCGTCATAAAGTAGAGGAGCTGCGACACCGCCACCGATCAAAAGCGGCCAATTTCGTCAGGGCTGAACTACGTCCTCAACGAAGCAAGGAATTCCACCGTGTGGAATCTCTCCTCGAATCACAATGGCGCCCAATTTCGTGTTTGTGGAATCGTGGCCGGCCACGATCGACTAATGCAACAACAGCAGGCATATTTGTAAATATATAGCCATATATATCCCTGTGTCTATCATCCATTCGATTCTCTGCTGATTTAAATGAGTAGACTACACCAGTTAATTGACGTTCCTTGAAACGTCTCCGATACCGTATACTCGTCAGTATACGGTGAAAGAGGCAATATGAAAAGAATACGTAAGAAGCATCCGCCAAAGATAAAAGAAAATTATGTCAAATTCGTCACGATGATAGTGAATGCAGTGAATTCAGGTGCGTGATGCTCTCGCCTGGGGATATTTAGCGGTGTCTTTCATCGCTTCTCGTTCATGAATGTTACTTTATCGAAAAATAAAAATCTGAGCTAGTGACAACGAGAGGAATGTATACGACACGCAATTTACAAGTCATCGATTACAGTTGTCGATTAATTCGAGCGAAAAAGAGGCAACGATCCGACGATATTCGTAAATAACCTGTGCTCGAATCTTGAAACTTACGCGATGTTCTCCGAAAAAGAATGGACAAATACCGATGATAAAATGATATTTGACGTGTATATCGCAATGATTATCTTTGAATTGCTGCCCGAATGAAATTGAAAAAATATACGCCAACTCGAAGACAATTTATTCATTAAATTATCTTCGAAACATTTTCTGTATTCCATCACAAACCACGACAAAGAGCACGATGTCGCGTGAAATCGCGATAGGACACAGAAGACCGGTACTAAAATTCACAAGAAAGTAATAACGGCGAGCGAAGAGAACGAAAAGTGAGGAAAGATCGAAGTTCAACTCTGTTTGGCCGTTTTTATAAAACAACCCTTCAACCTGGCGGACCAAGAGGAAGGAAGTGGCTCAGCGGCGATGCAGGGCAAGGAGAGCCCCGTTGGGTCCAACACCCAGGAGACCCATCAGTACGTCGGCCCGTATCGGTTGGAAAAGACCTTGGGGAAAGGCCAGACTGGTGGGTGGTGCATGCTCTCCTCCTCTTTCTTGCTCCTTTTCTCTCTCTCTCTCTCTCTCTCTCTCTTTCTCCTCCTCCTCCTCCTCCTTCTCCTCCCCCTCCCCTCTGTTACAAATCTCCGTTGCAATCGTTATTGCGATCGACGATAGCCACAGGAATGTCTAATCAAGTCGAGTCAGAATGTTCAATTAAGTTCCGTATTCAAGAAAATATACGAGATCTCGCCAACACGCTTCTCAGTTACAGAGCTTTAAACTCTGTTTTACACCTTTTTAATTGAAAAAGATTAAACGGTTAAGGTTTAACGATACGTTGATCGATACAAATTTATCGCGAAACTTTCGCAGGACTTCAAGGTTTGCCGCATTGTGACAGAACATTTGTAATTCTCACAGATTATCTCACTGCCCACGCAAGCTTCCGAAACGAGGATATATTTTTATGTCTTTTGAATCTACAAGAATTGAGAATTCTGTTCTCGCAACAATATGAAAATAGAAAGAAAAATTTGTAACAAGTACATGATGGTTAATGCGAGTTATTTTGCGGTAATAGTGAATTATAGCGGTAATAGGATCAAATCGAAGCCATTTCGCGACAAGATTATTAGCTTTATGGCACTGTTGCCGAATGCATTTTCGTAGGCTATCGGTTCAATTCGAATATTCAATTTGACTTTTTTGCCTTCATGCATATCATTCTACTCTCATTTCATATTCAAATACGAATTAGTCGTTGGAGTAACTACGTACGACACGTGCAAATTCTCGAAGAATAGATATACACATTTTATGTAACTTACTGTACATCGAGGAGACTTAAACCAAACAATATTTTGATAATACTGTTGTACATACATATTTACAAATGATACACTGAGAAAAAAATAGTTCATTTAATTAAATTAATTTAGTTTTTATTTCTTTCGATGAAGAATATATTAAATATTTAAGTTAAATATCTTGAAAAAAATGAAGATAACTAAATTAAATTAGTCAAATGAACAATTTTCTTTCTCAATATAACGCTGTAAACTTGTGTAAGCGTCAGAAGTTTCAATTGCAATATGAACAGTTTTATCTTGTAATGTATTGCGGTAGTATTTATGATCAAAAATGAGCTTTTCATCTAAAATTTAATTACTCCAATTTATTTTTTAATATTTTCTGACTGAAAAGTTAATTTTTGCGGAATAAATTATAAAAGAAATAAATAAAAGAACAAAAGTTTTACAGAATCAATATTTTATGAAGAACTCGCGCGTCCAGAATTTGCAGAGAGAGAAGTTTAACGCCATACTAATTTGCTCTCACCTCAAAGGCATTCGATGCTATTATACGATCGATACTGACAGCGTACTAATTATGTCATGTAACGGTTATGGCAGACAGAGAATTAGCAACGTTTTCGAGTAGGGTAATCAGCATATTTATAATAATATCGCATATCTAAAATATAGTATAAGAAAATTACATTTGTTTACTGCTACATAATTATAAGTTGGCAGAATCAGATTATATTCCCTTTAAGGAGATTCTAAAGCTATCTATATTACCTTACATACATACAATTTACGTGTCTTTGATATATTACTACACATTATTACATCAATATCGCATAAATACGTACAAATTTTCTAACTATAATTAATTTTTTATATGAAGTATCTAAGCCTAATTCTAAGAACACAATAGTGTTTGTTCATGTAATCCCTAATCCAAACCAAGATTGTTTTATACATACAAAGTATAAAACTTGTACATAGAAAGCAAATATTGTTGCGAGTCGACGTCAGAAGCCGATAACAAAACTTTAATTTTATTTTTTTTGTTTTCGACGTAAAGTCGATTGGTTTGAATTACATTATCTCTTATACTTTAATTGTGAGAAGGATTTTTAAATCTGTACATATAAAAGCAGTTAGAAAAACACTTATTTAAAAAATAATTAGTAAAAAACAGATGACTTTAAGATCCCTTTAAATGCTGAAGAGGGACGCATGAATCACCAAAGGAATATAAAAAAGCAGAAAAAAACAATAGAGAATATAATTTCTAAATATCTATTCTTGAATTGTTTTGTAACTTGGTACTCTTATAACAAATGTGGTTATAGTTCAAAGTTTAAGAGCTCCTCGCTTTGTATCACGCTGTACGAAAAAGACTCGACGACAATTGTAAATCTTTATGAAACATTAAATCTTAATACGCATTTTTAATTAAGTGTCACCAGCAAGGGGACTGGAAAGTAATAATGTCGACAATGAACGTATTAAAGAAAAAAGAATTCGCCGATTCGCCTTACGCGTATACTCTGCGTGTAAATGCAAGAGTAAAACGATGTTGAAATGAGATATTCTTCTCTTTTTCAATAAACACTTTTTATTTTCCATTCATTTTTTATTTAGATGTAATATCTAGAAATGGAACTTGCGACACAGATGCGAGGTCTAAATAGAAACACAATTTGCTTCTTCGATCAACACGTAATTTCGCAAAAGCTCGTTAATGAATTCGCGGCTCGGCTTTCAGCGGATGGGTCTCGTGGTGGTCATTTCCTCCGATGGACTATATCGATCCCGTATGCATCTCGAAAGGGGTGCATGGTCTGGCACGTGACAATACGGCACGTTAATCATACGAATGAATTCCTCTCCACGCTTTGAATTCCATGACCCACGCGCGAACGGATAATGAAATTGCCGCTCATGCTCGCAACATGAGTGCGCATGGTTTGAATTATAATTGACGAAATCGATGGAAACATTAGAAAGAAAAATAATAACATTACGATAGTTCTCGCAAGAAAGATGTGCTAAATGACGTACGAAAAATCTTCGAGTAAAAGCTTAGTGTGTGAATCGATTTTGAAAAAAATGAACGAAAATTGATATATTCAGGCTTTAATGATTTAATCCAATAAGCAGAAAAATGTTTAAAATCGACGCATAAAATCATTTTAAGATATCTTTCAGAATTCTTTATATCCAAAAGATATTTTTTAAAAATTTCAAAGTTGCTTATGCATCGATTTTAGACATTCTGCTCATTGGAAACTTATACAAAATATTTTTTACATAAAACTTATTTTTTACTTTTTCTACCACGTATTCGAAAGCAGATTCAAGATTAAATGTGTTAATATCATAAATTTATGTATTGAAATTTATGTATTGAAAGAATTCGTTGTTAGACGTCTCACAATCAGTTCTTGGACATATTAACAATAAGATGTAACTTGTTTATAGATTTACGTAAAATTTTATCTCGGTAAATATAAATTTCTAAACTGCATGTGACGGATCCGAAGGTTTCTCTCTACAAATGCACATATGCTATCGTTACCGTTAAATCATGGATGACGTAAATCGTTAGAGGGAAGTGCACTTTAACTCTCGATGGTCTCAATAACACTAATGCAATTGCCACCGAATTTGATGGGAAACGTCGCGTTCGTTTAATTCCATAGGAATTGTCTCGTCAATCACAGACGAGACAATCTCACGCGTTTCAATTGAGAATGGCTGAAAGATGATAGCCATCGATCATAAAAAATGTCTTGGACTATTTATAACATACTAGCGTAACGTCATAGAAACGTAATATATTTTTAGATGATATGTAAATAAGTGTATGCAATACAGATACAGAGAAGCTGATGCGCACGTGAAATATTATTTTTCACTCAAGTAATCAAAACACATCGATCACTTTGCGCCTGAGGACCTACATTAATGCTCGCAATTTTTATGTAATCGTCGTGTAAAGCGACACAAGATCTTCTTTATTTAGGATTAAATCTCTTAATCCTTCAGATATGACTTTGTTACGAGGATTCTTAATTGCTCTCCATCGTTATCTCACAACAGACAGTTTCTTTCTGTGTATTTTTCTTTTTTCTTCTTCCCTTAATTATCTGCTTAAGCCATAGTCATCGTCATAGCGCAGCCATTTAAGTGGATAAAGACATTGTGTGGCGCGATTCGTGGACTTCCAATGGCGATTTAAATCAATTTTGTACCAACCTCCCATTTCTGCATTGGCTCTTCTTTTTGAATCATTTTTTTATCGCTCGTCGTTATAAAAAATCATAAATCTGTTAATCTTTTCAATTATAATAAGTTCCTGTAATTTGTCCTTAATGTGATCAATGATTTATATGTTAATTAGTGTAACTAATAGCTATAAAATGTAGTATTCTTTATCATAGAATTCACAAAAATTTAATCAACAAAAGATTTCTCGTGATTATAACAGGCGTATTATGCGCGAATTAACATGCGTTTGATTAAAGCATTATCACATATCCGTACATTACCGCGAATTCAGCCGATCACAATAGTATGTAATTACTCGATCTGTATAGATAATTATACAGAAATAGTTTTTCTCGAAAAGAATAATCTCTTAAAAAATCTTTTTAAAAAAAGAAAATACGCCAAGTGCATAAAAAAGATATTGAATACATTAATAAATAAAAAACGGATGTGAAATAAATGTAATTAGTCAACTATTTCATTACGCAAGACACATAAGATAGACTGAAAATAACTAAAATTGTCAATATATTAATAGATAATAAGATCGAATAATAAAAAATCGAAGCGTTTGTATTTGATTAACTTGAATTATTAATGTATTCCGAAATTTGATACAGCAATTAATAAAATTATGTTTACCCGAAATATTCGAAAAGTGATTTTTAATAGAAATTTGCCTACGCTGCCAAACTTCCTAGAATTTACCAAGCGGAAAGAATGTCAAACCACTCGAGTAAAATCATTGTGTCTGTCCAGGATAATAGTGTGTTTACATACCATCGTATCCTCAAGAAATAATTCAATCCCCAAATAATTCAAGACGTTCCACATCGACATCTTCACTGATTTTTTTTGTTCAACTATTTTTCTTTAATTTTTCTATGATCGCAGAATGGCAAATTAATAATTAAAAATTTTGGAATTATATCAAAGCAAAAAATAAAATTACAATTATCATAGTGCTATAGAAATCAAATAGTCTACTTAATGATAAATAATATAGAGAAATTTTTTTATTGACTTTTTATATGTATATACTTGCATAAATATTCTGTTATCTTTAAATTTTAGGTTTAGTTAAGCTCGGCATACATTGTGTGTTGGGGAAGAAAGTGGCAATCAAGATTATCAACCGCGAAAAGCTTTCGGAGTCTGTGTTGATGAAAGTGGAGCGTGAGATCGCCATTATGAAACTAATCGATCATCCGCACGTGCTCGGGCTCTCGGATGTATATGAAAACAAGAAATATCTGTAAGTACATTGATGAAAATGTAAAATTTTAAAGTTAATAAAGGCAAAAATATCACGTTTTCTAAATTTGTTCAAGATATCTTGTTCTGGAACACGTCTCAGGCGGGGAGCTGTTCGATTATTTGGTTAAAAAGAGCAGACTGACCCCAAAAGAAGCGAGGAGATTTTTTCGACAAATAATTTCTGCATTAGATTTTTGCCACAGTCATAGTATATGGTGAGTCGCGTGTATTATCGCTTAGCTTATAATTGTGTCTGTACGAAATAATCTCGGACTTGCTCGTTTGATTTTGTTATCATTTTTAGCCATAGAGATTTGAAGCCTGAGAACTTGTTGCTGGACGAGAAGAATAACATTAAGATAGCAGATTTCGGAATGGCGTCTTTACAACCCGCGGGCTCTATGCTAGAGACTAGTTGCGGATCACCTCATTACGCCTGCCCCGAAGTCATTAGAGTAAGAGCCCTCAATTACGATCAATTTGTGATGAATTTGTACGATCAATTACGATCAAATTACACAAAAATATTAAGCGAGTAATAGCTACTTGGGTTCAACGTCATGAAATAACGTTTGCTTCCTTTTAATAGGGTGAAAAGTACGATGGCAGAAAAGCAGATGTATGGTCTTGTGGAGTAATACTTTACGCGCTTCTAGTAGGCGCCTTACCTTTCGACGACGACAATTTGAGAAAATTGTTGGAGAAAGTTAAGCGCGGATTGTTTTACATACCACATTTTGTACCGCCCGAATGTCAGAATTTGCTCAGAGGCATGATTGAAGTTGATCCCGAGAAAAGATTAACGGTGAGCTCTTTTCTGTTTCTTTAAAAAATAAAAAAAATTTGCAATATTCTCTTTCTCTCTAAACATATTAACATCAGATACATGTATGTATTTACAAACGCTAAGACATTTTTTCTGAATAAATGTAAATTTTTTTTAGTTAGCAGAAATAAATAGGCATATTTGGGTAACGGCGGCGGGAAAGGGCGAGTTGGAATTGGAATTGTCGATGATGGACGTAGTGCAGACGCACGTTATTCCGTCCGTGGAAGCAATCGATCCCGACGTGCTACAAGCGATCGCAAGTCTTGGTTGCTTCAAGGAGCGCGACAAACTCATTCAAGAACTGCTCAGTCCAAAGTAAGATACAATATATTCCTTTCTCGTAGAAAGACTTTGCATTTAGTTTCTGTTAAGCGTTGGAAAAGTATTGAGAAAAGCAACTGAGGAATCTGATGCACCAATATTCTCTCAGCCACAATACGGAGAAGGTGATATACTTCCTACTGCTAGAAAGGAAGCGAAGAAGACCAGCGTGTGAGGACGAGCTCGAGGTAATGAGGAGTAGCATGAGAGGATCCGCAGGACAATTAGAGGCCGATCCGCCGAGAAAACGGGTGGATACATGTAGAGTGAATGGAAGTACCGCGCTCAATCTCGGACAAATCAGCCATGGCTCGCCTTTGACGCCTAGAAGACAGTCGAGGTAAATAAGCGTGAATTTTAATAAAAAGAAGTAAAAACGATGTCAAACGACAAGTCGTTTTTATATTCTTATTGTGTGAAGAACAAAGTCGAGAACACCCGCGTGTTTTGCCGATAAAATTAACGTGCCAACTGTAAACGGCGAAAACGTTCAGTGTAAAGATAGGCAGCTGTGCGGTTCGCTTCAAACTGACTAGAAATCGCGTGACAGCGTCAGTTATCCGTACATGTCGCGTGCACAACCTATCACGCGTATCTCCCCATGTTATTTTTTCTCCCTTTTTTTTTTGTCAATTCGTCCTGCATTTACAAGCTTGAACTTGTGTCAGATTATCGAATTACATTTCAATTCGTTTATTTCATTCGATTAAATATCAAAAAAAGACATATTTTAATTGATGCGTCTAATCTTCTTCTTTTCGTGTACAATGACAAATTCATGATTCCGTTAATTAGATTGCTAATTATTTGCAGTACGAGACATCACGCGCGTCGATCACCGAGCACGGGTGGATGCCACACTCATGCGTCTCACTCGCACACGTCAACGCCAGGCAACTCGCCGTTGCATGCACCTGCAGGTCTACTCAGTCCTCATAGAGCAGTGCCGACGTCGCACATGGGCCAAACTATTGCCTGCGGTGCACACAGACTCTCCCTTGGTGGCAGTACCGCCAATACTATCGCCGGAAACGGTAGTAGTCCAACGAGTCAAAGTGTCCCGACGCCGACGCCGGCGCTTGCCAATATCGGTATTGAACTCAATGAAGTGCAGCCAGGTAAGTTTAACATATCAGGTGTTAAGTCTCTACAAAAAGTGATTGAAATTGGAAAAAAATGTTATATAAATGGACATATTATATATATATATATATAATAATTATAAATAATTGTATATAAAATATGTCAATTTTCTGTACTATAATTATATATAATTTTATTTAATTATATATGAAATAAAATCGATTGAATAAAATTGATTAATATTTCTATTTAAAATATAATTTTCTTGTCTAATGTAAATTTCTCATTTTATCATAATTATTTTTTTAAAATATGTCTACTTCTTATTAAAATAATTTTTGATCCAAGTCCTAAAATACCGTCATATTTTTTGCATTAATTTCAAATGCAATACAGAAAAATCTTTTCTTCAAAATACGCTCTTCAAACATTTTTAAACTTTGATCGCTTTAT
>Ga0157363_1000642_pt1 | contig 27145 bp, 27 predicted proteins | sample AttsexASBM1_FD_111477 | JGI IMG/M metagenome (GOLD analysis project Ga0157363, IMG submission 111477) | Fungus gardens microbial communities from leaf cutter ant in Ribeirão Preto, State of São Paulo, Brazil - Atta sexdens ASBM1 | ecosystem: Host-associated > Fungi > Mycelium > Unclassified ... | reverse complement strand
TGGACACCCGAAAAGTAGACTGATTAAGAAGTTCATGGCTCTTGGCCCGTATATTCGAGAAGAGCAGTGTGAAGAGAATCGCTTTTTTTTCGACTGCCTGGCTGTTTGCGTCAACGTGAAGCCTGCACCCGAAAAACGTGAGTTCTGGGGCTGGTGGATGGAAATGGAAGCACAGGAAAACCGTTTTACCTATACCTATCAGTTTGGCCTGTTTAATAAAGACGGGCACTGGCAGGCGACGAGCATCAAAGATCAGGAAGTGATCGATCGCCTGGAGCATACGCTAAAAGAATTTCACGGCAGAGCTCGCGACCTGCTGGCAACATTGGATCTGAAGCTGGAGCCTGCGGACGATTTTTCCAGCGAAGCGGTGAAACTGAGAGCCTGATGATGTCCCAGCGCCGGGTGGCGGCTACGCCTTACTCGGTCTGAAAAATGTACTATCCCGTACGCCCGGTAAGCACAGCGTCACCGGGCACAAAAAAACCGGCTCAGCGCCGGTTTATTTATTACCACAACATCAGAACTGGTAGGTCATGCCCAGCGCAACGATATCATCGCTGCTTACGCCCAGTTTATTATCGTCATCAATCTGGTTGATCTTATAATCAACAAACGCAGACATATTTTTGTTGAAATAATATGTCGCACCTACGTCGATGTATTTCACGATATCTTCATCGCCGATACCTTCGATATCTTTGCCTTTAGACTGCACGTAACCCAGAGATGGACGCAGACCAAAGTCAAACTGATATTGCGCGACTACTTCGAAGTTTTGCGCTTTATTTGCAAAGCCACCGGAAATAGGGGCCATATTGCGGGTTTCGGAATAGATAGTGGCCAGATAAATATCATTGGCATCATATTTCAAACCGGTTGCCCAGCCTTCTGCTTTTTTACCTTCGCCGCGTGCCTGAAGGTTTTGCTCGTTGGTGCGGTCGGAGCTGGCATACGCACCAATCACAGAAAAATCGCTGCCGCCGAAGTCATAGCTCAGGGAGGTACCGAAGCCGTCACCGTTTTGCTTCTTCACGTCGCGGTTTTCATTTTTGCCCTGGTATTGCAGGGTCATATTCAGGCCGTCAACCAGGCCAAAGAAATCGGTATTACGGTATGTGGCCAGACCGGAGGCGCGTTTCGTCATGAAGTTATCGGTCTGAGCCAGGCCGTCACCGCCGAACTCCGGGAACATATCGGTGTATGCGGCGACGTCATACAGCGCGCCCAGGTTACGGCCATAATCCAGTGAGCCGAAGTCTTTCAGTTTCAGCCCGGCAAATGCCAGACGTGTTTTTTGAGAAGAGTCGCTTTCAGCTTTGTTACCCGCGAACTCAGCTTCCCAACGTCCGTAGCCCGTCAGCTGATCGTTAATCTGCGTTTCACCCTTAAAGCCGAAACGAACATAAGTCTGGTCACCATCCTTAGCGTCATCATCACTGATGTAGTGCATTGCTTTTACTTTGCCGTACACGTCCAGTTTATTCCCGTTTTTATTATAAACTTCTGCTGCCTGAACAGATGCGGAAGCAACTACGCCCATTACCACTAATGCCAGAGTGCTCTTTTTCATTTTCAATCCTGATTTTATAAAAACGCGCTAATATTCGCTGAGTAATAAGATTCGGCTTATTACCCCGTGAAAAACAGGAAGGGTTTTATCGTTCGTGGGTGAAAGTTTTATGACAAAGTAAGAATATGTCTAAAAAAGTATGTTTTAATTTTTCGGTAATAAAATTGTCAAAATCTGCCGCTACGCTTCCTGATCCCGCGCAACAAAGTGACGGGTCATGCGCTAAGGCAGTTGGCAACGGGGCTGACACCTGTTAAAACGTCTGACTGACATCATTTTCCCTTATTGTTGAACGGCAGAGAATCATGAGTGACAGCCAGACGCTGGTGGTAAAACTCGGTACCAGTGTGTTAACAGGCGGATCGCGCCGCCTGAATCGTGCCCATATCGTTGAGCTTGTACGTCAGTGCGCTCAGTTGCATGCCGCAGGGCATCGTATTGTAATTGTGACATCCGGGGCGATTGCCGCCGGGCGTGAACACCTGGGCTACCCCGAACTCCCCGCGACGATCGCTTCCAAACAGCTGCTGGCCGCCGTGGGACAAAGCCGACTCATACAGCTCTGGGAACAACTGTTCTCCATCTACGGCATTCACGTCGGGCAGATGCTGCTGACGCGTGCGGATATGGAAGACAGAGAACGTTTCCTGAATGCCCGCGATACGCTGCGCGCGCTGCTGGATAACCATATCGTTCCGGTCATTAACGAAAACGACGCTGTTGCCACCGCTGAAATCAAAGTGGGCGACAACGATAACCTCTCTGCGCTGGCGGCGATCCTGGCAGGGGCCGATAAGCTGCTGCTTCTGACCGATCAGCAGGGGCTGTTTACCGCTGATCCGCGCTCTAATCCACAGGCTGAACTGATCAAAGACGTTCACGGCATTGACGATGCGCTGCGCGCCATCGCGGGTGACAGCGTTTCTGGTCTGGGGACCGGCGGTATGGGCACCAAGCTCCAGGCCGCGGACGTGGCGTGCCGGGCCGGCATCGACACCATCATCGCCGCGGGCAGCCGTCCGGGCGTGATAGGTGATGTGATGGAAGGCATCTCTGTAGGCACTCGCTTCCACGCCCAGGCGTCCCCGCTGGAAAACCGCAAACGCTGGATCTTTGGCGCGCCCCCGGCTGGCGAACTGACCGTGGATGAAGGCGCGACCGCCGCTATTCTGGAAAGAGGAAGCTCGTTACTTCCAAAAGGAATTAAAAGCGTGACAGGCAACTTCTCGCGTGGTGAAGTGATCCGAATCCGTAACCTTGAAGGTCGCGACATCGCTCATGGCGTAAGTCGTTATAACAGCGACGCGCTGCGTCGGATTGCTGGTCACCATTCCCAGCAGATCGACGCCATCCTGGGCTATGAATATGGCCCGGTTGCCGTGCATCGTGACGACATGATTATTCGTTAAGGAGCCAGAACATGCTGGAACAAATGGGCGCAGCCGCGAAAGCCGCCTCGTATAAACTGGCGCTCCTTTCCAGCCGCGAGAAAAACCGCGTGCTGGAAAAAATCGCTGATTATCTGGAATCTCAGTCGCAGGAAATTTTGCTCGCCAACGAGCAGGATCTGCTGGAAGCGCGTCGCAACGGCTTGAGCGAAGCGATGCTCGACCGTCTGGCGCTGACCCCGGCGCGTCTGAAAGGTATTGCCGACGACGTCCGTCAGGTGTGCAACCTCGCCGACCCGGTAGGGCAGGTGATTGACGGTGGGGTGCTCGACAGCGGGTTACGCCTTGAACGTCGTCGCGTGCCGCTTGGCGTCATTGGGGTGATTTACGAAGCGCGTCCAAACGTGACGGTGGATGTCGCCTCCCTGTGCCTGAAGACCGGTAACGCCGCGATCCTGCGTGGCGGGAAAGAGACCTGGCGCACCAACGCCGCGACGGTAAACGTCATCCAGCAGGCGCTGGAGGAGTGTGGTTTACCGGCGGGTGCCGTGCAGGCGATTGAAAGCCCCGACCGTGCTCTGGTTAACGAGATGCTGCGCATGGACAAATACATCGACATGCTCATCCCACGCGGCGGTGCGGGCCTGCACAAGCTGTGCCGCGAGCAATCTACCATTCCGGTGATCACCGGTGGTATTGGCGTATGCCATATCGTGGTGGATGACACCGCGGAGGTAGAACCTGCGCTGAAGATTATCGTCAACGCTAAAACCCAGCGTCCAAGCACCTGTAATACGGTAGAAACGCTGCTGGTGCATCAGGGCATCGCCAGTACCTTCCTGCCAGCGCTGAGCAAGCAGATGGCGGAAAGTGGCGTCACGCTGCATGCGGACGAGAGCGCTTTCGCCCTGCTGAAAGACGGTCCGGCGAAGGTCGTTCCGGTTAATGCGGAGCAGTACGACGATGAGTATTTGTCGCTGGATCTGAACGTGAAGGTAGTTGCGGATCTCGATGACGCTATTGCGCACATTCGTGAACACGGAACCCAGCATTCTGACGCGATCCTGACGCGCACCCTGCGCAATGCCGATCGGTTTGTGAATGAAGTGGATTCGTCTGCGGTTTACGTCAATGCCTCGACGCGCTTTACCGATGGCGGCCAGTTTGGTCTGGGCGCGGAGGTGGCGGTGAGCACACAGAAGCTGCACGCCCGCGGTCCGATGGGGCTGGAAGCGCTGACCACCTACAAGTGGATCGGCTTTGGTGATGATACCATTCGTGCGTAAATAATCGCGGGTGATGCAAAAATAGCCGTTTGATTCAAAAGGGCATTGACGCATCACCCGGTTAGATCTACTCTTTTGCCCCGTGGTTACGCTCGTAACCGGCCTTTCAGGGCCGATATAGCTCAGTTGGTAGAGCAGCGCATTCGTAATGCGAAGGTCGTAGGTTCGACTCCTATTATCGGCACCATCCCCTAGTTTTCTCAAGTCAACTCGCATCAACAAAATCCTTTTAAAACATAGATCTTACGTTGTTTTCAGTCATTTGACGTCAACCTCTATCCATTGAAATCAACATGCCTTTGGGGGCACAATCAGGGGCATGTTCTGTTCGGTCTAGGAAATGTGCCCCCAATGATGCTGAATGCCCGAAAGGTTGAAGCCGCGAAAGGAAAAGAGAAGAGCTACAAGCTGTCTGATGGAGGTGGTCTGTATCTTCAAGTAGAACCCAATGGCTCTCGTTACTGGCGTATGAAGTACCGTTTTGCTGGCAAAGAGAAGCGTTTATCTTTTGGTGTCTATCCAACAGTTTCTTTGGCTGATGCCAGGCAAAAGCGTGAAGACGCAAAGAAATTGCTCGCAGCCGGTGAAGACCCCGGCGAAGTGAAGAAAGCCAAAAAACATGCTTTAACCGCTGCTACAGAGATACTCAATCCATTCAGAGAAGTGGCGTTAGAGTGGCACAAAATGAAGTCACCTAAATGGTCTGAGGGCTATGCTTCAGACATTATCGAGGCATTTGAGAAAGACATTTTCCCGCACATTGGCCATCGACCCATTGCTGATATTAAGCCCCTAGAGCTGCTTGAAGTTCTGAGATTAATAGAAGCCAGAGGAGCAATGGAAAAAGCGAAGAAAGTCCGTCAACGATGCGGTGAAGTATTCCGCTACGCCATCGTAACAGGTCGAGCGATCTACAATCCGGCACCGGATCTTGCCAGTGCAATGCAAGGGCATGAAGCAGTCCACTATCCATTTCTCAAAGTCAACGAGCTACCCGAGTTCTTCACTGCCCTTAACGCTTATTCAGGAAGCCCGATAGTGTTGCTGGGAGCGCATCTGCTCATCCTGACAGGTCTCAGAACCGGAGAGCTACGAGCAGCGGAATGGCGTGAAGTGGATTTTGATAACGCAGTGTGGGAAATTCCCAAAGAACGCATGAAAATGCGTAGGACTCATATTGTACCACTGTCAAAACAAGCATTAGTTCACCTCGGGCGGTTGAAAGAGCTGACAGGCAACTATCCGCTCATGTTCCCTGGACGCAACGATCCCAGTAAATTCATGAGTGAAGCCAGTATCAACCAGGTGTTTAAACGTATTGGGTATGCTGGCCGTGTAACAGGGCATGGTTTCAGGCATACGATGAGTACGATTCTGCATGAGAAAGGTTTTAATAGCGCTTGGATTGAAACCCAGCTTGCTCATTTAGACAAGAACTCTATTCGTGGAATTTATAACCATGCTCAATATATTGAAGGGCGTAGGGAAATGATGCAGTGGTATGCTGACTTTTTAGAGGGACTAAAATGAAAACTATTCCTTCTTTAGATTATTACAGAGTGAGCCGAGCAGCTAAATTAATAGGCTGTGATGTTGGTGATTTAATTCATTGGGGAGCAGTAGATAAAATCAAACTTTGTGTCATGCTGGATATGGCCAATTCAATTTTTCATAGCTCTGTGGACGTTAAAAAAATAAATAATGACTTAAGGGATTTGCCTAATCATACTGAAGAATTCAAAGAATTAACTAGGAATTCATTTATATATAATGACGACTCAATTTACACTGAGGGTATTGAATTTTTCTTTAAGGATGATTTATTTAGTTTTGGCTCTGACGATGAAGACTCACTTAACATCGCTTATGGGCACGCATCGGGATTATGGGAGCTTGAGCAAAGAGTATTAATTAAAATGGAAATGAATAATTTCTATGATGATGGGCTAATAGTTTTACCTTCAGGGGAAATGAGCTTTGAGGGTTTCTTTTGTTGTTTATTGCCTGATTCACAAGGATGCAGAATTACATCAAACGATCTATGGATCACGAGAGAGCATGTTGAAAGAATTCTATCAAATGATATAGCCAATAAGATAATTCATAAGCCACATGAATCCGTAGGTATAAAATCGGTAAAACTATCTAAAGTTGTTTCAGAACGTCATGCCAAGAAAAGAGAAGTTGTGCTCGTGGCTGCTATTTTCTGTAAAGAAAAGTATCCGAATGAGTGCTCTGGGTCAATTCGCTCATGGGCTAATTGCATAGAAAAACGTGCAACCGAACTGTTATATATAAATGGTGAGCCTCCACTTTCGATAGATAGAATAGAGCGAATTTTGGGTAAAGCTATTGCTGGTAAATTGATCGCGAACTAAGTCCTAGTTTACGTTGAGTAGAAATTTTTTTTCTACTCAACGTTAAAACGAAACCATCTATGTTTAGATAGTGTTCATTGACGAACATTGATGAACTGATGGAGATATTATGGATAATTCTAAATGCCGCCCTTCATACGACAAATTAGTTGATATGAAATTTATAACTTCCGACTGCTTATTTACTGATAAGTGGATTTATAAACTGATCTCTCTTGGTAGATTCCCTAAACCGATCAAGTTAGGTCGTATGTCACGATGGCGCGCTGGTGATTATTATGCCTGGAGAGATAGTCACACATCTAATTAAACTTGTTAAAAATAGGACTGATATGACATTTATTAAACTCCCAATGGAGGGTAAGCCCTTGTATCCTTCCCTGAAAAGTGATCACGTTACGGCAATAGATACTTATAAGGTCAGTATTTTCAATGAAGAATATGGTGATTCTGCATGTATAATAAGAATCATCGAGATCTCTATGTTAAATAAACTGCGTCATAAAGGAGAGAAATTACGGTCTTTAACCGGGCTAACAATCCCCGATACAGAAGCGACTGCCGATGAAATCAATCTCTTAATGAGTCGATTTGAGGTGCTATGTCACCGTGAAGAAGAAGAGTTATCCTTCCGACAAAAAGATGTTAGCTCTGCCGAGTACGCATTAAAGAATGCAGGGGTGAATGTTAACGCCAGAACAGTTTCTGAAGTAAAAAACAAAAATGCCGTGAAAGGGGCGCGTGATGCTTATGAAAGACAGTACCATTCTGCATTTTTACGACAGAAAGAGCAGCAAACACGCGTAAGTATCTTCAGAGGGTTCGGAGGTTTGTTACTTGAAGAGGCTGAACATATTGGGAAAAACGTCAGTAAAAAATATTTTAACTCGTTTACCAGCTCGTTAACTTCTCCAGCTGAGTTTATTAACGTTTTGCATGATGCGGCACTAGTTCGGGATGTGAGATTTATCTTGGATGCTCTATGCGCGCTTGATAATGCAGTTGAGCACATTCTTAAATGTTGTGCATACCCAAATGACCGTTACGAACTGGAAAGAGGTGGGATAGGTCGAACTATGGCCTACCGGGAGTACTACCGTGCTGAAAATGCCATTCTTCGCTCCGTAATAAGTGATCGTGAGTATGCAGAGCATGCTGTGAAATATAATCAGCTCTCTCAATACAAGAAAAAAATATTTCGTAAATAATAAAAGGATAAATCATGTACGCATTCAAAGCCGAAAGGCCGGACGCTGCACGCCGTTATCACAGTAAATTCGTATCTGGCACAAATTACCAGGAATCTTCAAACAGAAGATTTGCATTAAGTAAACCAACAGAAAATATTTTGCGAAGCTCAATTCTTGAGTCTGGTTGGTTAATCAATAATATCACTTTGCGTGACGTTAATGCTGTTTCAGGTAATGCCATTAATATTGGAGCCAGCGAGTTACATACAGGACGAGTTCACGGTGGCAGATTCCGTAAGATGTTAGCGATAAATGGCACTGAATTTTTTCTGTCCGAAACTGACACGTGTGCACGAATCAGCTATTTAGATATGTCACATATTTATCATACAGGTGTTCAGGGCGAATTTGATAAATCGGTCAGTGCGTTTTTTAGTCAGGCTTATGCACTTGATATGTTGCGGGTTGGTTTTAATGGAGAGTCAATTGCCGATACGACTGATCCTGAGATCAATAAAAAAGGTGAGGATGTAAATATCGGTTGGCATGCGCTGGCAAAAGACTATCGAGATGGTCAGCAGGTTCTAAGCACCCCTCTAACCCTTGGAGATACCGGGGAATGGAAAAACCTCGATCTGCTCGCTAATCACCTCATCACTGAGTTGATTGCAGAGCCTTATCGGGAAGATCCGCGTCTGGTGGTTCTCGTGGGTGCCGAGCTTGCTGCTAAACAGCGTCTTAAGCTCTTCAACGCAGCTGATCGCCCGGCTGATGTGGATGCTGCACAAATGGCAGTCAGTTCGGTTGCTGGACGGTTTGCTTTTATCCCGCCGTTCATGCCGGGAAAACGTCTTGCGGTCACTACGCTGGATAATCTGCACATCTATACCCAGTCCCGAACCCGATCATTCCGGGCTGAGTTTGATGATGAGAAAAGTGAATACGTTAATTCTTATCTTCGTAATGAAGGGTATGCGCTGGGTGAACCGGAGCTTTATGCGGCTGTTGATGAGAGTGCGGTGACTTTTTCTGACTGAGACTATACAAACAAAAAGACCCGCTAAAAGCGGGTCTTATGCACAGCAACAGGATAATGAAAAACCGAAACTTCGGTCTGCGGTTTAAGAATGCCAGGGTTTATCTATATGTTCAACACACAAGATTCGGTTATAAAATTCTTGCACCATGCTAAATGCTCGGGCTATATTCGCAGCGTTGCCGCAAAATCGGCAATCGGGCGTAGGAACCCGTGTTATCTGAAGGCGACACCACACGCGCCGAGCGTGTTTTTTTGTGTCGTAGCTTTGACTCACCCTTATTTTATGGTGTGGTGGTTAACCGTATCTATTCGTTATTTACGCCACATCATCCAAATTATGGTAGTCCAGGCGGGGCAGCTTTCGGGCTGGCCGGTATCCTTCAGAGCCGGTATTCCTACCCCCGTTTGGGCTACCACCCATGAGCGTAGGAACTCCGGTGGTAGCGTTACCCGCTATCTGAAGGAGATTGCCAACATGGCTACGATCCCTGCTTTGCCTCACCCTCAATTTACCTTTGTATTTCTCGCTGTTCGCCGTTCTGACTATGCCGCGCGTCCATTCGCTGTGCGTACTGTTGCACCCTGCGAGCGAGCTGCACGTCTGAAACTCGTTGCCGATTTTGTACTGAGCTTCGCCGCACGTATTCCGATGAACAATTTCGGGGAGGTGAACGCATGAACCATTTACCTATCACTAAACATGGTTGCACCTTGTCTGAAGTGGGCGAAAGCCGTCTTTTACGAATAACTCAGGCCAGCGAGTTTCTTGCCGAAATTCTTTCAATGCCTGTAATGAGCGGAACGAAAACGATTTCTGCTGAAGGTGCCGCAGCGCTAATGGCATGTATTGCAGAACAGCTGGAAGGCGTAGTGAAGGAAACCAGCACTATGAAAGGAGAAAGCGATGCACGCTAATATCGGGATCAACTCACCAGAATTTCGGGCGGCATTTCTGCGCTCCTGCATTGCTGACGCCTATATCTCCCTGATGCTGCGGATTAATGGGGAAGCTGTGTATATCGAGGATGGCGAGCGTATCGAGCTGACACCTGAGCGTGTGGCCATGAATATTCTTTATCATATTGAAGCGCCCTGGATTAACGAATTCGGCCAGGAAGAGGGGCATCGTCTGGCGTGTGACGTTCTGGAGCGAATGCTGTCACCTGGTTACATGGCTGAAAATATTCGTCTTTCCGCATTTGGTGTTTCTGAGCTACGTGAAGTGTACCGGGACATCGTTTTCGGTGCGCCAGATGGAGAAGTACCTCCGGGGTTCAGCATTACCACTGCGGGAGTCGGGGAGGTACTGCTATGAAAGTTCAGTCTGTATCTGCGGTTTCGGGGGCAGCAAACGGGCGCTGGCCACACATCCTTTCCGCGTTAGGGATTAATGTTCCTTCCGCCCGACGCCACGGTGCCTGTCCGGCCTGCGGCGGAATAGATCGCTTTCGTCTTGATGACAAAGATGGGCGCGGAACATGGTTCTGTAATCAGTGCGGCAATGGCGATGGCCTTGATTTAGTCCGTCTGGTGACTGGACGCTCAGTGAAGGAGGTCGCGGGAATGGTCTCTGAGGTTCTGGCATTGCCTGAAGTACAGGATAAACCCGCTATGCCAGCCAGGAAAAAGACGGGGGGAAACGAGACTGGGGCAGACCGCTATCAGAAACTTAAAAAGCTGTCTCAAAACGGTGAATCAGCCTATCTGACCGGAAAGGGATTACAGGGTTACTCTTTACCGCTTCTTACTGCCACCATCAATCTGGCGGGGATGTCTTTTCCAGCCGGGTCGCTGCTGCTGCCCTTAACTGACATCACCGGGAATGTTACAGGCGGTCAGCTTATTAACTCCGATGGTGATAAAAGTCTTTTACCCGGCAGTCAGCTGTCAGGTGCTTTTATTGCCGTGGCTGATGCTCCGTCTGATGCTCCGGAACAGGTCATTATCACTGAAGGATATGCCACTGCGTTGACGGTCAGCCTCCTGGCTGACGGCTGGATCGTTGCAGCTATTGCGGCCACAAATTTGGTAAAGGTTGCTGAGCAAATCCGCATTCGATGGCCTGACACCCGGATTATCCTGGCTGGAGATAACGATCTTGTTGACGGGAAAGAGAACACTGGCCGGGTATGGGCTGAAAAAGCGGCGAAAGCAGTAGATGGTTGGGTAACGCTGCCACCGGTACGTCATAAAGCCGACTGGGATGATTATCGCCAGGAAACCGGGAAGGAAAGGGCGCGTGAAGCCTTCCGGGAGGAAATGACATTGCACGGAAAAGGGCAAACCAGATTGCCGCAGGGCTTCAGGCTCACGAAAGAATATTTGTGGTACGACAAGCTGGTGAACAAATCAGATGGTGACACTGAGATCCGCAATATCAAGATTTGCAGCCCGCTGCGTGTGACAGCTATCACCAGCGATGCTGACGGCAGCAACTATGGCCGACTGCTGGAATGGGAGGACACCAACGGTATGAGCCGAAAATGGGCAATGCCGATGGAAATGCTGGGCGGCAGCGGGGAAGAGCTGCGGCGCGTGCTGCTGGTCAATGGGCTTTCTTATATCAATATCAACGGGATGGCCAGAGCACACCTGATGGAATATATCTCCCTGTGCAAACCCGACAGAAAAGTGACCTGTGTAAATAAAACAGGCTGGCATGGCGGGGTTTATGTTCTTCAGGATGAAGTGATCGGCAAAGAGTCACAGTCTGTCATTCTCCAGACTTCCAGCGTTCAGGGGCGTGATTTTCGTGTTACGGGCACCACGGAAGAATGGCGGGAAAACATAGGCCGCTATTGCGTCAATAATGCCCGACTGGCCTTTGCCGTAAGCCTGGCATTCGCCGCGCCGCTTCTGAAGCTGGTTGGCATAGGTGGCGGCGGTTATCACCTGAAAGGTGAATCTACAGACGGTAAAACCACGACCATGAAAGTGGCTGCTTCGGTGTGCGGTGGTACGGATTTCTGGCATACATGGCGTGCTACCGGGAACGCGCTGGAAGGAACGGCCAGCCGCCGCAATGATGCCACACTGATGCTTGATGAAATCCGCGAGGTGGATGGCAGAGAGGCGGGAAATATTGCCTACATGCTGGCGAACGGCCAGGGCAAAGCCCGCGCCCGAACTGATGGTTCGGTACGGGAAACAAACCGCTGGAATTTGTTGTTTCTTTCCACGGGGGAGCTGTCACTGGTCGAGCATGCCGCCAGTGCCGGAGAGCGAACCTACGCCGGGGTTGAAGTGCGCATGATCCAGATCCCGAGTGATTCGGGCAAGCATGGAGTATTTGAGGAGCTGCACGGCTTTAGTGGCGGTAAAGCGCTGGCGGAGCATCTGGAACACGCCGTTATTCATTATCATGGCTCACCCTTCCGCGACTGGCTGCATTGTCTGACAGCCGATCTCCAGGAACTGACCAGCCAGGCGAAAGCGCTGCTGAAGGACTACACCCGCAGGTTGACACCAGCGGATGCAGGAAATCAGGTTGGGCGTGCTGTTACCCGTTTTGCGCTGGTTGCTATGGCCGGAGAACTTGCCACACAAGCCGGGATAACCGGATGGCCTGAAGGTGAGGCGTTCAGGGCTGCTGAGTGTTGCCTGGCCTCATGGATGGCTGATCGTGGGCATACCGCGAACCAGGAGGATAAAACCGCACTGGAGCAGGTCAGGGATTATATGACACGTAATCAGTTCAGCCGCTTTGCTGACTGGCACGACGACAGGAACCGTCCACTGGCGATGATGGGGTTCAGGAAAGTGGACAAGGGCGACAACGTGACAGAATCCACTGTGACCTTCTACGTATTGCCATCTGGCTGGAAAGAAATTTGTAAAGGGTTCGATTCGCGTAAGGTGGCCAGATTGTGTGTTGAGGCGGGATGGCTGAAGGCCGGAGAGGACGGGAGAACACAAAACAGCGTTCGCCTGCCAGAAATAGGGCTTAAGCGCGTGTACCAGTTTAATACGCAAGTATTGGGTAGCACCGATCCCGAATAGTTATCGCGTGAGTCTTATTTTTATGAGGTAACACTGGTAACAGAGGTAACAGGCAGTAATGACGAGGCTTGCCACTGTTACCAGTCAGAAATATCCACTGGTAACAGTGGTAACAAAAATCAGTGTGTTACCACGCGTTACCTCTTTATTTGGCTCACTGGTAACAGATTAATTTCAATTAAATCAACGATGTTACACGTGTTACCAGTGTTACACGTTCAGAACAAGAGGGAGGGAACCAAAATCCCTTCTTCTGGCAGGCAACAGAGGTTTAGTTATGCGAGTGATGAAAATTTACTGCCCGGAGTGTATGTCTGCGGCAACGGTGAGGAAAACAAACCGAAAGCACCCCAAATTATCAGATGTGTACTGTTATTGCTCAAATGTAGAATGTGGGCATACGTTTGTGATGAACGTTTCCTTTTCACACACGATTAGTCCCAGCGCGTTGAGCGGCCAGGGACGGATTAAAGAGCTAATGGATGCCCTGCCACCGGACGAGCGACAAAAAGCATTAGAACTCCTGTTGGCAGCCAAAGAGAGCCATTGAACGGTTCGCCGGGAGAAACTAAAATTTTCCCGGCTTCGGTTCATTAAATTTCAGTTGCTTAAGAAAAATGTCTATAAGAATCAGTTTCTTAACTTTTAAGTGTGCCGTCAGTTATCATGAGAAATCTCACCTAAAATTTTATATCTCTTTACTATCAATAGCTTAATTCAAGTGGTTATGATGTTGGAGTAAAGCTAAACTGAAAAAAGCTGAAATTCTTTTCACTCTTTTCAGTTCCCTGCTCGTTGTAAATCCCCAGTTGTGGCGCGGTCTGGCGCTATCATTTGTAAAAAATCCCAACTGAAAAATTTTTGCGATCTGAAAACCGCAGGCGGGTGCGGTGTAGTGCGATTTTGGTGGGTTACGCCTTTTTCAAGTATGCACTCGTTAAAGGAGAACCATGTAAAAAACAAGAGACTGATAGAAATTTACGCTCAAAACCACCTCATCTGGTTATTATTTGGAGTAGAATTTGTGGATATTGACTCACTTAAAAGGTAAGAGAAATGACTTTAACTCCAAAGCAAATTGGTAGAGCAGCGGGAAGAATTTTCCAATCCAGTATTCCAATTAACTGGGCATATCGTTGCCAGGAAGATCAGGAGGACTATGGAGTTGATGCAGAGATTGAAATAATAGGTGATGATGAAAAAGCTACAGGCTTTATATTTAAAGCTCAAATCAAAGGGCAGGAGAATGTTTCTATAATTAATGGGGGTGATATTGCTTCGTTTAGCCTTTCAACAGAGAGATTAAACTATTACATGAATCAACTGGATGTTCCAATTATTTTGGTTGTTGTAGATGTTACTACAAAAAAAGTTTATTGGTGTAGTTTACAAGATGATCAAAATTTAAGTGGCAGATTGGCAATAGCTAATGGTGAAGGAAAGAAGAGCATCACAATTCATATCCCATGCGGAAATAATTTGCCTGACGGTAGTAATGCACTTATACGCGCCGTAATGGATAATATGACATGGATGAAAATAAACTCGTTAAATAAAATAAACACGCCCATTAACCAAATGCTAAAAAATAGCCCCACTAAGCTCATCGATGATTTAATTCAAAGGAATAAAGAGTTTAATTTTTATCTATATATTGAACAATATGATCGGTTATTAAAATCGAAGAGTTATAAGGAGCTTTTCAATAATGCTAAAATTACTTTCGAGTCAGCTTCAGAGTTGTTCGATACAAGATTTAACTCTGCTCTATATATAGAGCAGGCTTATATGCATGCATTACAGAACGAAGAATTGAAAGATGAGTATTTATTCAATCTTTATAATGCATTAATTGGACTTGTGCGTAGTGAAAGGAAAAACGGAAATTACAGAATGTATGTAGTTTTCTTAATGAGATCTTTCATTATAGATAAGTTGATTGAGACGGATTATCATGCTGTTATTACAAAGAGAAATACTTCGCATGATGAATTGACTTCATGGATGCTTAACCATGAGAACGATAGAATTGCAACTGCGACTGCAAATCATGTACAAAAAACAATCTCTTCAATTAATAAAATGGTGTTGCAGGGCAATGACAATTTCTTCACCGATGCTATATCACGCGTTGCTATTAAATTAGGGGTGTATGCGCAAAGACTCAAAATAGATGAACGAATTGAATCTTCGGAATATTTGTTTAATTGGATAGATTATTGTTTGGATTTGGCAATGGAAATATGTAAGGTGCAAGAGAATGAAGCCTTATATGGGAAGTTTATATTAATCTATGCTACTGTTAGCACTAATCGTGATGATTATGGAAAATATTTTCATGAAGCAAGGGCAAAATTGGAATTTATTAACAACGAGGACATAAAATCCAGCTTAAATTTAGCACTTGAGAAAATCTCTAAGCACAAGACTACTTTCATGGAACGGAGTGATCCTGATAGTGAAATTGATTTTTTCACAAGCCGTGCAAAGCAGATGGGATTCAAGATAGATGATCCTGAAGATGAGATGGGACGGATTATAAAACAGGGATTACTTGATTATAATCCCGAACGCGTTATCAAAAATTGTGAACATTTAATTATGGTGGGTTCACGTTCCGTTGGCATTCCTGCCATGATGGTTGGCTTATACTCGGCTGCTATGAAATATCTTGTATGCTTGAAAAAAAATCATGTAATGGGCGGTTGGAGGTTAGACGACATTTATAATTCAAAACCCTTAGGTGGATTCCAAAGTGAATTCTGTAAAGGTTGCCAAGACTGTAAACCAAGAAGTCCTGAATGGAAATGGACGAGTGCATGGCAAGAAGAACAAATGGAGCTTCATAAAGACCTAACAAGCCGCCTTGAACGCTGGTAACAATCGTAAACAGTTATAACCACCCTTCAGAGATGCTTCTACACGGTGATTAGTTGTGGGGGCACTTTTGGGGGTATGTTTAGTTTTTTTATTTTATTTTTTATTTTAAAATCAATGTGTTATCGTTTTGTTTTGTTCTTATTATCGCACCATTCAAATCAAGTAGTTACGCGTCATTTGTACCTTCCTTATTTTCACTATGGGACAGATTTGGGACTGAACACCCAAAAATCGAGTCTATTTGCCGCGCATGTTCGGTCAAGTGATTGGGTGCCAGATGAGCATAGCGACGAACCATTTCGATTGACTCCCATCCTCCCATCTCCTGCAACACAGAAATAGGCACTCCAGCCTGAACAAGCCAACTTGCCCACGTATGTCTCAGGTCATGAAATCGGAAATCCTCAATCCCTGCTCGTTTTAGCGCACCCCTCCATGCAGTGTTGGCATCGTAGCGCATCTTCCTCACTACAGGTGATTTGGTTCCGTCAGGCTTAGTGCTGCTTTCCTTGTAAACGAACACCCACTTGTGGTGATTTCCGATTTGCTTTTTCAGCACCCTGCAAGCAGTATCATTCAGCGCCACGCCAATGGCCTGATTAGACTTGCTCTGCTCCGGGTGAATCCACGCAACTTTTCTCTGCATGTCTATCTGCTGCCATTCCAGATTGATGATGTTCGAACGTCTTAAGCCAGTAGAAAGCGCAAACTCTACGACTGACTTAAGCGGCTCCGGGCATTCATCAATCAACCTTCTCGCCTCGTGAGGTTCAAGCCATCTGATACGCTTGTTCTTCGGTTGAGGAACTTTGACGATCGGAGCCTTATCCAGCATCTTCCATTCACGTTCTGCTGCCCTGAGCAACGCCTTAATGAATGATAGGTGAGTTGCTTTTGTGGCTACCGCTGCTGGCTTTGGTTTGTATTCTGGAGGCTTCTTCCCTTTCTTGCGACACGCCTCTTCCATGAGCTTCCAGTTCTCCTCGTGACGGCGATTTGTCATCTTCTGGATAGCAGAGTAAATCTTCGTTTCTGTAATGTCCTTCAACTGCATCCCTGCAAAATGCTGTAGCCAGAATCCGATCCGGCCCTTGTCGTCGTCCAGTGACTTCTTATGAGACTTCTCCTCAAGCCACCTGACACAAGCCTCCTCAAAGGTCATTTCAGGGGTTTCTCCTAATTTACTCACCCTCCATGTTTCGGCCTTTAGCTTGTCATGAAGCTCCGTGGCCTGCCTTTTGTCCTTTGTCCCAAGAGACTGCTTAAATCTTTTGCCGTCCGGCAATGTGAAGCTGGCGTACCAGGTTTCACCTCTGCGGAATAGTGACATTTCAGTTCCTCTGTTATGCCATCACCCGCGCTCACGCCGACAGTATGCAGCGGAGACTGAAGCGCCGCAATGCAGGCTTGCCGTGTAGTGAGGTATGGGGATTTTGGTTTGGAAGGGTCTTTGCGTGTTGCCTGAAGTCGGCCTGTGCGAATCCAGTTGGTTGCGGTAGGTCTGGATATCTTGAGAAATGCACAGGCCTCATCGAGTGTGAGGCTGTGTGATTCCATGGTTACTCCGATAGCTTGAATCGCTTCTGGAATTCTTTCCTTGTTACGCAATATTCAAGATAACTTTCGTTGAATTTAATCATCGGAAAGTCAGCAAACAGGACGCGGGAGAGTCCAACCACTGTAACGATGAACTTTGAATTATCGCCATCAATATTCTGTGACTCGTAAATGCAGCCGCCTTCGATTTTGATTTCTTCGCTGTCTGACATTATCTATCTCCAATAAAAAACCGCCATTGCGGCGGTCTAGTCGATGCGGATGTGTGGAATCTTTCCTGCTGCAACATCTGCGTACAGTCTGTTTAGTTGCTCTTCTGTAACCGATCCATTTGCCCGGAGAGAATGAGACAGTTGTCGCATTGTCTCGTGGCGTCTCTTATCTGCTTCTGATCGGATAGGGCGGAAAGAGCCTGACTTTTGCACTCCGACACAATCAAGCCCATTGTAAGCCTGGCTATTTGACAGCCATGTAAAGGCGATCCCTTCAGATTTGATTAGCTCAATTCGTACTGGCTGCCATCCATCAAATTTAGTTTCATACTCACATTCACACCCCACAGGAGGCAATCCCTCACCATCCCATTCTGGCTTGCTGGCAACTAGTGCGGCTTCGTATTGCTCGCGGGTTACTTCATCATCACCAAAGTCATCTGCCCTTTGGAACTTAAAGTTACTTTGATAATTAGGACCATCAAACAGAGCCCCATCAGGATATTGCTCAAGGCGTTCAACGCCATCGGGCCACCCGCCCCTAGATGGCAATTCCTTAACCAGCAATTCAAGCAAAGTCATCATCAATCTCCTTACGCTAATTTCTTATACACGCGAGGCTCATCAACAGTAGCCGCGCGAAGTTCGTATTCGTGATGCACCGAGTAGTTGCCGTCATCCCACCTGCACCAGTATTTCGGGTGGTCACCCTCTGGCTCAATCTGGCTCTCAACCATCCCTCTGATGCCTCCAGACTTAAGCTGCACTAACGCGCCCACAGCAAATTTAGCCATTTCACACCTCACGCTGCGTCTGTGAATTCAAATAAAAAACCGGCCTGAGCCGGTTCTTTTGCCTTTCTTTCTACCCACTCCGGTATTGATGGAGGGTGGACATTTTCTATGGCTGCGCGCAGCACAGCTGTGCGAGCTAATTTGTCTGTTATCTCAGGAAATCGTTTCTCGGTTTTTGGTACGTTAATAGCAACATTGGTAGAATCTGCGCTGGCGAATGGGTACATACCAAGCACCCTGACATCTAGCATCCTCAATCCGTGAAGCTTAACTTCCGAATTTCTATTGATGTATAGCTCGGTAAACACCTCATTCATGCGATGCTCCCACCACTTTGAACGTATATGCCTGTGAGGTCCGCAGCATCCTATTGCCACCCATTCATACCGATCTGATAGCCTTACAAGTCTTTCAATTGATTCATCAGAGTGCCAAACTGGAACGGCCTTTGAAGCAAGCCAGTGAGGCACAAGCTCTAACTGCTCATCATTCTCTTCCTCAGACCCCTCAATAACATCAGGTATAAGAAACCACTCAATGCGGCTGAACCATTTCCCTACGAAGTCATAAAACTTCTCACTTCGCCTCCCCCAATCCACGGCTATCTTTTTCTTTTTGGATTTATCCCATGCAGAAAACGCTCCGTTATCAAGCCTGATGTCACATGGAAACATCGCGACTTTCTTCATCTGTTCAGGCCTTGCAAAGGAAATAAACGCCCCACCGTCACGGTACAGAGCCTTTATGAGCATATCTGTAGGTGAATCCTTATCACCCCAAATAGGACCTCCGTGAAAGTGGACTGTCATCATCTCTTCCTTAAAATTAATGACCAGATAAAACCTCCGCCAACCTTAGCAATGAACTGGCCGGCAATGATTCCTGGCATAAGAGAGCCGAATGCGATAAGCGGGAACGATATAGAGTCAATGGCTGAAGCAGTTATATTTGAGGCATTTGCCTTAACTGACCACGGCTTGCGAATCAATAATTGATAGACACTACCGTCACCTAGCGATGCGAGAACGAACGAGATTGAAGAGGCAATGGCTATCATCCCGCCTGCTGGATTTATGGTGTAACTGATGACTCCGGAGAGAACAGAAAGCCCAGTAACCTTTATAAATCCAATCCGTTCATGAAGAACGTCGCGAAGGATGAAGTCGAGTCCAATGAGAACGAAGGAGTTGATGATTGACCACCATGGGCCGAACACAAACACCAGGTAGTTAGCTGCGCAAATTGCTAATACATATACCAGTGCAGCCATAACAAGCCCTCTGACATGTGAATGAGTGAAGAGATAGCCGCCCATGCAATAAGAGCCATGATGACGGCTGCCACTGGGTTGAGTTGCATACGGGCTCCGGATAAAGAAAAATCCGCGATGTGCGGGTTTGTTATTTGGCTGGAGGTGAGGGGAGTGGCATCCAGTGAGTTGGCTGGCAGTAAACTCCACCTCCGTTTGGTAGGGGCGCAAAACGGAAATAACCATCCTGTTCATTGCGCTCCATGTAGCCTACCATTACTGCGGGCTTCCTGCCTATCGGTGACCTGTGCGTCATTCAGATGGGTCCAGGTCGCACAGTAGAGTACGCACAAGCATTCACTAAGGCGTAATGAAATATGGGCGAAGAAAATAAAATCGGTCGCCCATCAGATTACTCAGAAGAGTTAGCGGAAAGCATCTGCCTGAGACTGGCGGAGGGTGAATCGCTGCGCTCCGTCTGTCGTGATGATGGGATGCCATGTAAGCAAACGGTGTTGAGATGGATTAGCCGAATCACCTGACCAGTTCCTGCGACAGGTTAACCTGATGTCTAACCAGACTGGAATCGCGTTTAAAGGCCGTGATGCTGCTTATCTGAGAGGGCTGAAGAACTATCTGGAGTCAACGAAGAGAGCGGGGCAGGCAGGGGTAACAACGCCAACCGGACAGCAGGCGATCCCGTTTATAATGGGAATTGGCACTGTAACTAACCCAGCATTATTAGGGGTTGGTGGTGGATATGGATTGCTGGCAAGGATGTATGAGAGCGAGCCAGCACGTAATGCAATGCTGCGTCTGGCAAACACCCCAAGAGGATCCACTGCTTTTGAGAAAGCGCTATCTGACGTCGAGAGAGTCGTTAACTCATTCGCTCAGGGTGCGAAGTCTGAAGCGCTAAGTGAATAGGGCGACGCCAAGACAGATACCGAAGATCAAGAATGCAAAGTTCAACCAGTCTCGTTCCGTAAGTCCTCCACTTTTTTAACTAATTATAACCGACCTTAACGCAACGCTGCGCAAGTTCTAGCTTGTGCGGCTTTGCTGCGCCCGGAGCACAGTAAATGTCAGATATCACCGCAAATGTTGTAGTGAGTATGCCTAGCCAGTTATTCACTCTGGCGCGTTCATTCAAAGCAGTTGCAAACGGAAAAATCTATATCGGTCAGATTGATACCGACCCAACTATACCCGCTAACCAGATTCAGGTTTACATTGAAGGTGAGGATGGGGATTTAATTCCTGTATCCCAGCCAATCTTGATCAACGCCGGTGGTTATCCAGTTTACAATGGTCAGATAACCAAGTTCGTGACGGTTAAAGGTCACTCCATGTCTGTGTATGATGCATATGGAGTCCAGCAATTTTATTTCCCGAATATTTTAGGCTATGAGCCTGACCAATTTGCAAGCACTCTTAATCTTTCATGGCTAAGGGGGATGAACGGATTTTTGGGCGGGGATGTATACCCGCCATCAATTGGCGTAAATGCAAATGTTGGAGAAATTATTCCTGCCGGCACGAGATATATCAGGCTAAATGGAGTTGTGATGATGCTTAGCGCACCATTATCATCTCCTTTAACTATTGCGAGTTATGACACAACGTCTATCAATGGTTCTGTAGAACTTTACCCTGTAACCTTTTTTCATGAGGTTAATTCAGGGTGGAAAATCGCACAGAATGACGCCCAGTTACAGAGGTTGCTTGGTGTTGGTGGAAATATAATTCTGTCCTCAGAAAACTATACGCTGTCAGGCGATTTCACGGTAAATAGTGATTTAACTATTAAATCAAAATGGAAAAAAACAAAATTCACAGTCAACCAATTTTGGCTGAGAACACCATTAACAGCGTCAATCAGGCAACCATATGACATAACAATTGATGGTTCGATAGATTGGGATTTTTCACAGCAATCAGATAACAATGCACCAAATCCATCATTTGCAATCATAACTGGGGGGAAATGTTTCTTAAGGGATATTTCTATGCATGGATCGTGGTACAGCAATGCAGAGTGCAACACTGGAACAGAATTCTATGCATACAAGTATATAGCTACGATGCAGGGCTAGGGAAGCAATCTGGAGGGTCAGGAGATGCAGAAACTAGGCTAGGCTCTGGCCTTGTAGTTAAAAACTTTGGTAAAGTATTTATAGATGGCTTCAGAGGCATAAACACCTACCAGTCAACCCTATTTGTCTACGCTGACATTGCAAACAGAACAAGCACCATTGATATTTCAAGGACTGAAATTAACAGCTCAGGAGGTAACGGTATCAGGGTGATGGGGTCGGATACAGATCACGTTGGTGCAACCAGGGTAGTTATAAGCAACTTCATCATCAAAAACTGTGAGTCTCATGGAATTAGGTGCAACTTTAGACTCGGTGTTATTAACACAGGTTATATTGAGTCTAGCAATGCATCTTTGGCGATAGAATATGCAAGTGATTTGCTGATATCTGATGTAGTGTCTAGCAGGTGTGCCACCGGGATACTATGTAGATATTATCCATTAGATGGCACAGATAAATTAACATTTTCCAATATCAAGATAAGCAACCCATCTGTACAGGCAATTTATTTCGCAAGAAACTCAGGTAACACTACGAACGCGTTGGGTAAAATAAGGTTCTCTGATATTGAGATAGATATCACAGACACAAACGCGAGAGCTATCGATTTTAGCGGGAAACCGACAGGTACATCAGGAAACTGTGATGTAACATTCAGTGATATCTCAATTACAGGAGCCTGGGCTGACACAAACAGGGCTTTTGTCGAGGTTACTGATTGCAGGCATATTAAATTCGCAGGTGTTACATTCCTGTCAACTCAGGGAACGCCTAGTTCATATATCAAAACAGGAGCATCAACAAGCGTCATAATGAAAGAAGTAACAGCTCTTTCGCACTTCGGCTCCTCATCTGTTGTAAGGCCATTTGAGATCTTGACAGGAACCGAAACTGTTAATATTACTGGATGCGTTATACATGTGACCAGTAATGGTAATGTTGCATATTCCAGTACCCCCACATATAGATATGAGTCGTGCAATCAATTTTTGAATAGCAGCAACAATAAAACATGGACACTGACCAACTACTCCACACAAACAAGGAGCGTAGATGCGGCAAGTAACCCTGCATTAGTAACCCTTATTGCAGATATTGCAAGCAACAATGCGATAACAAGGTAAGCCGAATTCAGCTTACCATTCAATCAGCAACCAACGGGAGATGAGGAAAACCCTCTCTCTCTAATACCTTCTTTTCCAAGGGCATACAAGACAAGGCATAGAGGTATTACAGCAGTTCCAGAGTACACAATATGTCCAGCAACGAATGAAACAAAGAGCGTCATCCAAAAAAATGCCACGCAGATTAAATTATTTTTAGCTTCGTAAGTGATCTTGTTGAGGAGTCGTTTTAGCTTATAGAAATAACTTACAAAGAAAATAATTCCTGGAATTCCAAACCATAAGTAAACATCAACAAAGTCCATTTCTGTTGAGCTTTTAACACCAGAGAATGTCAAATAATCCCTTCCAAATCCAAATACGTAACCGGCACTGAAGTCTAGTAAATTCAACTGGTTTAATGCATCTATTATAAACGTATCACGGTCAGAAAGAACCGCCCTTAACAAACCACCAGTCTCATACATCCATGATAATCTGCTAACAATATCTGAAGAAGTCACTTTAGAAATTAAATCGTCAAAAAACAATACTGTAAATATCATTATGATAATAGTAGTGAACGCCTTTACAACTGCATTTGTTCTGCCAAACGCCCAAACAGCAAATATTATTGCAGTAGATGCCAGAGATGCTTTTGTAGAAAGCATGACTGAACAAAAGAGAAGCATTGACATTGCAAATATGCATACAATTTCATTTTTAAAATAGCATACAGAAAATAATGAGAAAATCATAATAACGAAGGAAAGCTCATTTCCCGAGTAAAAGTATCCTTTTACGCCCATGCTATCACCAGCTGATACTAGTTCGTTGCCATATGAAGAATACCCAAAGCCAAAGAAACCAAGCAAGAAATTAACAAAAAGCAATATAAGCAGTATTGCACATATTTTTCCGATAAATTCTTTACTTGGATTTAAATATGTTAATGTTGTCATTACGATGAAGAACATCATGCATCTTATTGCTATCTGCACTGTTTCAGATATTGTTTCTCCACCTCCGCTTAACGCGAGCACAAATGCCGAGCCGCAAACAAGGAATATTACTGCGGAGATATACCATGATACAACTAAAGGTTTTTTTATTATCAAAATGGAAAAGCAAACTAATATAATGAATGATTTGTATATTTGCGAAACCACCCCAGTATCATATGTATTCAATACATAACCGTTAAGCATATCAATGGGGATTGACATGCTTAACAGCGCAGGGAAAATCAAGTTTATCACTTTCATTCTACTTACCTTGCTTATATTCTAATTTATTTAACAACTTATTACACCTAACATAATATAAGTCAGAATTATTTTTCGCATAAAAGCCGTCCATTTCCTTATTGAAGGACGTTGCGTACCCTTCAAAGTCTTCTTTTAAAGCTGGCAACCTTTTTATGCAATCATCATATTTCAAATCGAATGATGACCTAATTGTGAAGTTAATATTTGAATCAGGCTTGGCGGTGCTTTCATCTGCACTCTTAGGATAAAAAACAAAAACTACAATGAATATTATTAATGTCAATATTAAAAGGTTGATATATTTCATAGTATCTATTATTAATGAATAGTGTTTTATCATGATATCATCTTACGACATTTTTAGTAAATAATTGACATGAAATCATTTTTAACCATGCCATAACATGCTGCCTTTATTTTGACCGGCAAGACAAAAACTCATCCTAACGCAACGTAATTCTGGTGATCTGCGCTGCTGCGTAGAACGGTTCTTTCTGATAAATGCACTGGCAGCATCAATGCTGACTAGGCAACCCTAAAAAATTTAACATGATAAAAATCAGTGAATTCGGAAAGGTCTGAAGTGTAGCACCATAAAGACTATTGATCGATACCGCCGATAGATAATGCTGTATGCATATACAGTAATTATCGGAGGTGAGTTATGGGGTTCCCGAGTCCAGCTGCTGATTACGTTGAAACGCGCCTGTCACTTGATGAGGTGCTTATCCAGAAACCAGCCGCTACGTACTACATGCGAGCTGGTGAGACTATCTACAGGTGCGGCATCATGAAGGATGCGCTCCTTGTCATCGATTCGTCGCTTAAGCCGTGTGACGGATCGCTTCTTATCTGTGACTGCAACGGTGAGTTTAAAGTAAAGAGGTATCGCACATATCGTCAGCTCCGCCCGAACCTCCTGCGCGAAGTCATCGTCTGGGTTTTCCTCCAGCCAGCGCCGCATGGTCATCCATTTTGCGGCTTCGTACCTGTCCCAGCCTTCCTGGTCAGCCAGCACCATTTCAACCAGGTCATAGCCCTGTTGATCGAAAGACGCAACCAGACCGGGCAGAGTGAGAAAGTCTGTAATCGACGAGACGCCGCAGGCCTGGGCTGTCTCCTCCGTCGCGGGTACCTGACGCCAGTACGGTTCGCCGATGAGCATTATTCTCCCAGGCTTGAGGCTTTTTGCCAGCAGATCCATCGTCCCGGCTACGCCCCCCGCAATCCAGGTTGCGCCAACGCAGGCCGCCACGTCACATTTTTCATTCGCGACGTAGCCGGCCGCGTCGTTATGAATGAAATGGACGCGTTCGCTGACGCCGAGTTCCTCTGCGCGCCGCGTGGCCTGCGCGGTGAAGAGCGGGCTCATATCGATACCGATACCGGTAATGGCGTGATCCCTAGCCCAGGTACAAAGCATCTCTCCCGAGCCGCTGCCGAGATCGAGAATGCGTGTGCCTGGCTTCATGCGTAGCACACGGCCAAGCGTGGCGTACTTTTCTTCGGTGAACGGGTTATGAATGCGGTGTTCGCTTTCGCTAACAGTAAAAATACGTGGGATATCCATCATCCTCTCCTTAACGATTATCAGGCTGAGCGCGAACGTTGTTTAGCCCCGTAGTGTTAATGCGGTAGGGCTGACCGTTAACGGATTTGATCAGCTTTTTGGTTTTGAGCTTTTTGAAAACGGCGAGCGTGCAGTCAGCCAGCAGTAGTCCTTCGCGGCTATAGCATTCAACGGCGGTGACGCGGCCGGAGGTATCGCGGACGTGCACAATACGGCCACCTTTGGCGAGAACGTGTAAGGTACGTTGTTCCTGACGGGATAAATTCATACTGGAAAACCTGTTTAATCATCATGGGCAAAACGTGCAAACACACAGCGGTGTCCGCATACGGTTTCAGCGCATTGATAATCAGTCCGGCCTGGAATGGTCGGGAAGCTGATTATCGGATGATTACATTCTCCAGCATCAAAGCCTCGGATTGAGTTGATAGATATTTACGGGGTGAATGATAACACCTGTTTATTGTCAGTGAATACCCAGGGGTGAAAAATGTGATCCCGGTTGGTATCGGGCTGAGGAGAGGGACTCATTCCTGGCCGCTCTTGATTTTGCTGTCGACCTGAGGCTGTGGTTTGCTGAAAAGATATCCCTGCACAAGCTCGCAACCCAGAGCCTGAAGCCGCTCAAGCTGCTCTTCGGTCTCAACGCCCTCAGCTATGACGCCCATATTAAGGCTTTTAGCCATACCGGTAATCAGCTTCACAATATTAAGCGCATCTTCCTGCGTAGATATCGGATTGACAAAAGATTTATCGATCTTGATTTTATCAAAATTCAGTTCGCTGAGTCTGGAGAGCGACGAATAGCCCGTGCCAAAATCATCAATGGAGATTCTTACGCCCAGTGCGCGGAGTTTTTTCAGAATCGCAATGGGGTTATTTCTGTCACTGAAGAGGGATGACTCCGTGACCTCTAACTCAAGACGGTTAGCCGGGAGCCCGGTTTCAGCCAAAACGGACTGCACCGTATTAATAAATGATTTGCTGCCCAATTGAACAGGCGAGACGTTGACGGAGATCCTGGCCGGAACAGTCCAGGAGACCGCTTCCCTACAGGCCAGTTTAAGTACGGTTTTACCTATCTCGTTGATCATGCCTGTTTTTTCAGCGGCGAAAATAAAGCTATCTGGGGAGAGCACTCCCTTTACAGGATGCATCCAGCGAATCAGCGCTTCATAGCCGTAAATTTCCTTGCTGACGGAATTCACAATAGGCTGGTAATAAACAACAAATTCATCATTCTCTATTGCTCTTGCCATATCATTTTCAAGGGTTCTGCTTTCCTGCAACTTCTGTAGCATTCGCTGGCGGAAGACTTTGATTTGCTGAGAACCTTCTTTCTTGGCTTCATAGAGCGCCAGATCGGCAAATTTATAAAGGTAATCTGAACGTCGTTCGTTATCCGATAAAACAATACCCACGCAGGTGGCTATTTTGATGAGTTGATTATTGATTGTATAGGGCTTGCTGATGCTATCACTGATTTCTCGCGCGCGTGAGACGGCTGCGGTTTCGGTTAAGCCACTGGAGAGAAACGCAAATTCGTCGCCGCCCAAACGA
>Ga0157363_1000641_pt1 | contig 27161 bp, 21 predicted proteins | sample AttsexASBM1_FD_111477 | JGI IMG/M metagenome (GOLD analysis project Ga0157363, IMG submission 111477) | Fungus gardens microbial communities from leaf cutter ant in Ribeirão Preto, State of São Paulo, Brazil - Atta sexdens ASBM1 | ecosystem: Host-associated > Fungi > Mycelium > Unclassified ... | reverse complement strand
TACAACATTCTCTCAACATCTGCTATTATATCTTCGACATTCAATATAGATACAGCAAATATATTTAGGCAAACAGTGTAGACTATGACTGTGAACATCCCGGAATTTGAAATGTCGTCTATCTAGCGCGCAGAGTATTATACACTCATGAGCGACTGTTTCATCCGAAGACACGACGGTTAGAGAGGGTGACGGTTAGAGCGTGAGACGATTGGATGCCGAGGGATGGAAGAGAAAGCGAGGGTAGCCTGGAGGAAAGGTGGTTTATAAGGCGAGCATGGCAGCGCGCACGAGACGGCAGCGCATGACGGTGTGCTATGTTGTGATGTAATTAGGTTGTCTGGAACACTCACGTCACGTCACACGGTGCGTTGCAAGCAAGGCGAACGAAGACATAATGCGGCGTCTATAGCCAAAGCCGGCAACCTCCAGCTTCCTTCTCCTTGCCGCCGAACCGTTCCTTCTACCGACGTCCCCGAGCAACCATCTATCGCCTTTTCGTCCTCCGACACCCATTCACCCAACCTTCATCTTCCGTGCGAACCCCACTCTCATCGAGGTTAATAATGTCGGCAATAATTAGACCGCCTGTCCCAAATATGCTTCGACTGACTTCATGCTGCGATTTATACCAGCTTATATAATACGCAGTCAAAAAGAAAATGATTCAAGTCTTTATTAAACAGCTTTCTCTCATAAAATTGACATTTTTGCTGAATACGATCAGTTATGATTATTACGACAGAAAAATGGTTTTAATGCTTTCAAAGATTACCGCGCAAACATCTGTTGTATTCTAATGATAAACCATGGAGTGACCGAATGCAGTTTCTTTTGATGCATACGAATTGCTGGGTAACCACTTACAAGGGTCGAGTAAATGAAGGGTTGTCCTTCGACTTTTTTGTTTCCCTGCGTGGTAACGTAATCACGAGGTGCCTCGAGCTTCGCGTAAATAATACGCTCCGCGGGCAGCTGCGAATTATGAGACTCTTCTCGGTATTGATAGTAATTGATCGTGATATTGCGCTTCGAGCTTCGAGCCACCGAAAATATGCGAAAAGTATGGCCCACTGTTCTATAAATATCGTTTACATAAAGTAGTGAAGTTTTTAAAATAAAATTATGAATTTTACTTGCCGATATTCCATTTAAATTTATTGACAAATTTGAATAAAAAAAAAAAAATAAAACATTAAAAATAATAAATATAAAATAATCGAAAATTCCGATTTAAAGACGGAAACGAGCTCCACTTAATTTATTTCTTTATCAGTTTCGATGCATGTGCACGTCAATCTGCTTCGGAGAAAGAAATAAAATAAAATTCTGTGTTCGATCATCGATGTGTCTCCCAGCAAGTATCGTCTTTACCATGAGGAATATAAGATTGCCTTGAATTTGCTGCATTGATCGATCGAGCGAGTTCTTTCTGCAATCGAGATTAACATGACTGCGAAAATAAAACACGCCTCATATGCAAATTTATCCGGTATCGTAAATGTTATGACAGTTTTGCATTGCAACAATATCATAAATGACGACGATTGTGGAAACCCTACACGGCCGCGAATCTGTGGCACTTAAAACATTCAAGATTCTGCAATTAAACGGAATTAATACCGGCGACAGTACAGAGAGAACGAAGAACTTAACACGAGAGCTTAACGACTGAGCAAAAACTGCAATAATCATTATTATCATTCTTATTTATGCCTAGCCATTCTAGCGAAGATAAGCGCGATACGTGCATACACCGTTGTTATCACAGTAGTCTCGAAAATGTTGCAACAGTGCCGAAAGGATTCGTAAATTGTTATTAGTTTCCATTTCCACATAGCCATCAGATAATTTGAAAATAAATTCGTACTTTTGCTTCCATTATCTTTACTATTCGGGACTTCGTGGTGTTTTCTAATTGAATTGCTTGTTAAGTGCATTGACATTAAATCTTACGCGTCATAAAAACGAACGTAGAAACATTCGACTAACAATAATTTACACACAACGTCGAGAAGTAGCACTTGTGTTATGCAATAAGACCTTGCGTCGCAAATCTCAAGTAACTGTAAAACTGCTTGACACTCAAACAAAAACTTTAATCATTGCATGTTATCGTATACATTCTTTCGATAGCTCGATAATGTTTCGTTAAATTGACACGCAGTATGACTCATTAATTCTACGTGATAAATACACATGTGCATTGAAAATTATTTAACATATAGGTATACAGGTATATATCCGCGTATACATTGCGCATAAATTGATGGGCGATATTATAGTGTTGAGGAAAGCGTGGATAAGTGATTACTGGCAACGGCTAATAGTACACTTGTACATAGTATCACGGCGGTGATAAGTGGGAACAAGGATTTTTATTTGTATCCTAACGCGAGAGTTGATAAATCATTCCTTCGCACAGCGAAAATCGCGATCAGTGCAACTGCATGTGCCCTCTCGTGCGCTCTCATAAATCACCGACAGCTATTACCGTGCTCCGCTTTGGCGCATTAAGCGCGTTGCAAGCGGCGCGCAACCCTTGCGTTTCAGTCCTTCAATTTCTTGGGGGGGGACTCCTGCATTTGTTCAGAGGGGAAGACGCCTTGCGTTTATTGTTTTAGCCGCTAACAATTCAGCATGTGATAACGTGACGGTTGATTGTCGACGGTTGAGACAAGAAGAATCCGCCTTATCTGTTTCGCGAATGTCATCGCCGCCATCGCGTCGTCGTTGGCGCGCGACGGGACGCAATTCCGTTTGCGGATTTAATATTGTTTATTTAACTCAATATCCCCACCGACGTTACACAATCAGGCATCATTACGACTCAGAGGAACGGCGGCGGGGTCGTGCTTGCCGGTCGTAATGGCGGAGCTGCGAAGCATAGTGTTCCTGGCGTGGTAATTGTATTTCCATGCTCGGTAGGTCGGCAACCACCGAGACTACTTCGGCTGGTTGGGCTGGTGGTTGGCAGACTGCCTGACTAACTGACTGACTGAACGAAGGAACGAACGAACGGCACCACCGCGTGAGCTCTGATTGACTGCTAGTCGCAAGAGAATGGCCCGCAACACAACGACAATAACGCGCCCCTTCGATCCACTAGTGCAGGTTTCCTTCTCTCATTTCCTCGCACATATATGCTTTCCTTTCCTTCACACTTTCGTTGCCCTTCTCGGTTCCTCACGTAGAAAGCCCTTTCACTTTTCCTCTCTCTCTTCTCTCTCTCTCTCTCTCTCTCTCTCTCTCTCTCTCTTGCAACAGCGTTTTCGCCATTGTCACCACTGTACCACCCTAGACGCAACCTTGCGCTGTTTCGCGTCGAAAACAATATCCGCAACGATATTGCGTGGGCTCGATAATTCCCCGCTCGGGAAATGCGATTGTTGCCGTTCATTCGTTCGCACCCTTCCTCCGACTCCTCTACGATCCGACACATGTAGAAGCGCCGCTGCTACAGGGTGAGAAGGCTCGCCCCAGGAAGTTGTCGTCGGACGTCGTTACGCATCTACGCGGGGGCGAGAACCGGAGGGATTCCAGATGAGGGGCGCGAGAAACAGGTTATTGAGTAAACTAGGACAATGTCGTTTTGGCGACAGTAAATTGAACAATAAATCGATGGCTCGTGTTAGGTTTCCATTGACGTTCTGACATATAAGTTTTGTTCCGTCGACTCTAAGATGAAGCATTACAAGCTCACGAAGCTGACGAATGGCATCGGGCCGAAGTAACTTTTGTTCCCCGCCACGCGCTCCTTCGCGTGTTCTTTCGCTAATCCGAATTTTCCTTTGTTCGCTTCTATTTCTTCGCCACGAAAAGATTATTATTAATGCGCAACATAATGACGGAGGCGATAGAAAGAAACGTTGACGGGGAGACGGACCTTACGCGAGCCAGAGCAGCTGTGAGACAATACCGGCGGAATGAATGAATACGTTGATGAATTCGCACAATGGACGAGCAGAAGAGGCAGCAACCCTGGCTGACACAATAGGGCGACAAAAACACGGCTGTTCTCCGACGAGGAGACCAAGTCGGAACGAGTCGCATAAGTGGGAGCAAAAGAGAGAGAGAGAAAAAGAGAAGCTTAGCGTGAGGGTGGGGAGGGGGGTGTCGAGGGGAAAAGAGTGAGAACGAATGGGACGGGAGAGAACGTCGGTAGTCGGCCAACGAACCTGCATTATTTGCGAGAAGAAGCGCAACTCTTTCACGCCGACCGTTTTCGGCGTGGCAGTTCGAGCTGGTAGGGTCGGTAATGACGTTGGGTTCGATCGACAACAAAATTGCTGGACCGATGATATCGGAGCGAAAAGGCACGACTGCTTGTCGTCGGTAGTGCAACTTTACACGCGTGCATTAGCGACGTGATGGCGATGAAAGACGAGGAGATACACTGTCATTAGACCTGTTTTCGAAAGCATTGCTGATATTTGCTTTTCCTGATTTCAAAAGGTTCGGTGACAATAATGCGTTTTTATTTCATGGGAAATCATATCTTTCAATGTAGCATCCTCCATAATTCAGATATCAATATTATTAGTAAGTAAAATATTAGCAGCAGAAAAAATATATTCTTAATTTTTAGAAAAAAAATTAGAAAGAATAATTTTATTTTTACAATTCTTTAAATATTAAAAATCTTCATTCTTTTTTTTATATATGAAACGAATTGCGGAAAATGAACATTCATGTAATTTTAAACTTTATGCGTTTAAAAGAAATTTATACGTAGCACGATTCATTTTACGGCATCCGTGTTAAATCGTCGAATTAAATTTTGTAATCACGCAGTTTAATGAGAAGATTCCGTTGATGGATTCGCGAACATTCCTAGGATATCACAATACCCGCTTGTTAAGATCAATCAATGGCCACCGGTTTATCATCGTGACTATTAACCCGTTCGTACTACAGGATATAATTATTCCGACGGACTGAGACGAGAGTAACTCAGTGAGAAAGCGACGATTTATAATCGGTCGTAAAAGACATCTTTCCGTGGCGTGGCGATTAACGTTTTATACCGCTCGCAGGCTCATTCAGCCAAAGAACTCGTGGCCATTACAATTCCGAACAAATAATGCGTGTGTCGCAACTGTATAATTATGAATACCATTTTCGACGATACCGTTAGCGAAGATAGTCGTTTATGCCTTTCATAAAGATTCCTGGATTCGTTGAGTTGGCCGAACGAGAGAAAAGGACGAGAAGACAGGAAAAAAGGCTACTGAACGAAGCTATTGTACTTGGCGTTGTGTAAGAGTACCGCTCTCTAGGCTCTAAACCAACTAGCAAACTTGTGTATGGATGAGGAGGAAAGCGTTAGTGAAGGGCAAGAGACGGTCCACGACTAAGCTAATAGAATATTAAACGAGTACGCCAACTGAAATACTATTTATATTTCTGAAACGTACTTAATATGTCTATTTGTTTAGCAATTAAAACAAATGATAGATAAGCATGGCAATATATCAAATAATGCTGTCCGAAAAACGGTAAAAAAATACACTGTAATCGTTTTCGAAACGCCGGGAATCTAATATATCTTATTTTTTTTTCGAGGAAACATATTCATTATATTTTTGGTTATAAGTTTGTATGATTTCTCTATCTCGCTGGTAAAATCGTAAAATTTAATTCATTTGAATATTCGAATGGCAATGTGAAAGACATAGCATAATTTTTCGTTAATTGATCGACAAAATTTTTTCGAATAGTGTTATCTAATAATTGCTGCGTTGTATTAATCATTGTTTTAATTATTTTTCTTATGTTAAACTGATAGTGCTTTTTATAGTTTTTTTTATAATTTTTAAATAAGTATTTTTTTTGCTGATTTCAAACCTGTTCAAATTTATTAGGGGGAAGAGGAGGTGCAGAATTTTTTAGCAACATGTTTTTAAAAATTTTGGTATTTTCCAATTATTTACTGACCGATAAAATTTCCCTTTTCTTTTAAATTGATAAATAAGTTTTCTTATAATAATTTGCGCTGATTTCAAATGTGCTTGCTAAATTTATGAGGATCAAGAGCAGCAGTAGTTTTTGAGTAACATATATTTAAGAATTCTTTTATTTATTTCTTTCTTCTGTTTGGATACCTATAAATAAATGATTCAAAGGAATTCATAGAGAAGTAGCTACTAAATTTAATATAATTTTCTACTTATTATAAAAGGCTTCAAATAAAAATAAATTGTTTTAAAATCCGTACATCGAGCTGCTGTTAGCAAAATGTATATAAGTTTTTAGAAAAAGATATGTTAGTTAAAATTAGAGCCAGTAGAATAATTTCTAATCTCTTTTTAAAATCAGCATTAAAAAGTATAGGAATCAATCAAAATTATCCATTTAACAAAATTTCATTGCTAACCAGTATTATACCATTTATATTTTGTGCATAGTAAAACGCAATAAGGCTGAGAAATAATGTCGAGGTTGATGCGGAATAATTGCGATGCATTTTATTGGAAGGGAAAATGAAATATATTTACTTCCATGGTTATCTTGCATAATGTATTCGGCACTTGAAAATAAATCTAGAGCGATGCTTTCGCGAGCGCCACACACGATACCGTAGTGATGTTCACAATTCCGTAGCGATGATTCGATAAATAATGCGAGTCTGCCCCTCGCTCTTACCCCAATCGAACATCCTTTCCTCTTCTGCCCCTCTATATCTCTCGTATCAAACCCATCAATATTATATTCACCCGTTCCCGCGCGTTCAGAGAAAATCGCATTAATTTTCGCTAATGGTTCAACTTTAACAATTTGCATGGGATTACAGAAATCCTTTGCTGATGGTACTCGCCGCCTATGCAAATAAATGCTTTCCCGCCGCGGCTGGCAAGCTTGTCGCCGTCGATACGAAACGTTGATCGAATTTCCTTTCGATATTAAGGCAACTTACTTCGAACTGCCACGTAGGCAGAGAGACGACTGCACGATTGGAAGATTATAAATGGAGAAGCGCATTTAGATATCCCCCATGAGTCTTTCCGGTTTTACTATACAGAAAATTAACGGTCGTGCGCGATAAATTAGCGGTTACGATAAAAGTTAGTGCGATTAATTAAGAACTCACGAGAAGAACTGTAATCATTCGATCGTCCTCAATAAAATTGGCAGAGAGAAATTTCTCTTCATGTGTAATAAACGTCTCGTGTGCACGCGCGCGCGATCCGATCCGCGCCGGAGTTCGCACGAGCGGGCAAATTGAGTGGAAGTAGTAGGGCTTTTGTGGGAAATGCCGTGTCGGCCAAGTACAGGTCCGCCTGTCAACAAAGGCCACTTCGGACACTATACACCACTTCACGCTACCGTACATACCGTCCGTCAATGTTTGTCAATTAGTCCTCCACCGTGGGATTCGCTTATTCGCGTGAATTAACTGTCTGGCTGTGCCAAGTAATTCGTACTTCGACACGCCTGTTGATAGAATAGGATCTTTTCTGAATTGTAGCTTATATGAACAGAAGAATACCTGATCGTGTCCCATATAAATAAAATGATAACCGTAAATGGTAAAACGGATACATCGGTCCGCCAATACGCTCATTATCGGTTATTAAGCGTATATTAAAAGCCCAGAGCTTGATATTGTAATTATCCCGGTTATAAATTGGTTGTCACTTTTTTCTCACTTAAGGTCGCGCATGATGAATACGTAGATCGTCAGGGGTCCCGTTACACCTTTACCCTTATACATCGACTCCCCCACCTTTCCCTGCTCGCACCTTTGCTCACCGTATACTATATATTAGACTGTGTGAGAGAATGAGCGGCAAACTTCTCAGATATGGCCTGCAAAAGTATAGCGTCCTGTGTAGTGTGGAACTTTAATAAAAAAAATATGTAAATACACATAAATCAATTAACGACCTACATTTTTAATCGACTTCAGTAACGGTTTACCGTTTTATATAATTCGCTACTAAGTTATATATTCATTCACACTTATAAATTTTATCACCACTTAATATTCCAAATTAAAGAGTTTATCAAAAGATGTAGAAACCGATAATACAACACTAATCTATCTATATTATTCAAATAAAATTAGCAACCATTATCATGGATTAATTTAATATATGCACATGCAAGTTTCTCACTGGATATTCCGCATATCCAAGGTGCAAGGCAATACCGTTTGTGTTACGGAAGATTAATAGTTTTCCACTGCTTTGGGAATGCGCGGCTTATTTTCGTGCGCGCTCAGTAAATATGCGCGCGGTCAGCTTTAATCGAGCGTAACCGTGCGAGTATATGCTATATTCACGTCACCGCACTGTTGGCGCGGCGGTCCGCCTGGTCGATTCCAACATGTGGAACATTGTGCTCGGTCCAGCGACCGGGTCCAACTTTCGAGCAGCCTTTTTCTTTTCCGCCCGCGAACTACTCCGGCTTCGCCCTGACGGCGACTTAACGGCGAACCGTTATGATAAGCTTTAATGCACGCCTGTCCGTTCGTCTCGTACGTGTACAGCCAATCCGATCCGTGACGTAACAATAAAACATTGTTAACGCTGATTGCCCTGCGGTCGCTATACCGTTCACCCGCTGGAATTTCTTGTTGCCGCGCCAAGAGAGAAAATAAGATAGAAAGAGAGTGCACACGCGTGGAAAAGCCGCCGATGATGACGATAATGATGATGATGACGCTGATCCTGGCGTGGAATGGACTCTGCACGCGCTCGGACACATGTGCTAGAACGTGGTTTAAAATATATACGAACGTTTCGTGCTCATGTAACATCCGACGGATTCTATTATCCAAATAGCATAAATTGCATAAATGGCGCTGTAAGATCGGAACTCCCTCGAGCAGGTGATCGAGAAGGTAGCTTTACATCAGGTAGTGCATTACGGACTGCGTTTGGTAAAAAAAAAAAAAATCGAGTAAATAGCTGTTACCTCGGCTGTTTCGACTGATAGGTTGTTATATCAGGCGACTCAGTGAGTTATTTTATTAAGATTATTGCGCTGTGACTCGCAAGCATCGTTAATGAATTTGCGAGTGGATAATGGCGATTCGTTCCGTGCTCGCGAAAAGGCAGAATCGCTTCCGGCACATCATAATCCAATTTAAACCGACACGACCGACAAGTTTTCCCCGAATTGCACGGCGAATCTCGTTACACGTCGCAAATCTGCCGGGTGCGTCTTCGCGGTCACGCGTAAATATCGAGTTCTCTGAAGAAGATCGCGCGCGCATTTCGCGATTTATTTTGCTCGCATACTCGTCCACGTCGTCATTATCAATGGCCATCATTGGCCTCCGTGCGATTCTGTGAAACCATTTGTGTATCACGACTGACAATACACCGGCGCATCTTCCATATAACAAGGCTCGTTGTATATTGCGCGCGGAAACGATACCTCGCCGCTGGATAATCGTTATGGGCGATCTGACGTGTCTTCATCGGATCTTCTCCTGATGCGATTCCTCGGAAACGATTACGTGCCTTTGGATCACGAGCGAGGATGATACCTGTCTCAACATCTCTCTGTCTCCTCGCATAACTGACTATCGACAACCGAATATTTGTCACTGTAGCTCCAGCTTGTCGCCGAAAGATGTATGACTTTTTGCTCTTGGTGCACTGTTTAAAATAACCACCAATATTTTATTTGCGAAATGAAGCGGAATATCTGCGGTCATCGTCCCGATTATTATTCTAATAAACTATTACTCGAAGAGATCGACGTAGACTTTGATTCAGGCTTTCATATCGGAAAATCGCTGCAGCAATCATTCAAGGTAGCTGTTTCTTGGCGAATTCACGTAGTCATATAGACGCGTATGTGCGAGCAATATGTATTTTATATACATATATATATATATCTATCTATTACATACGTATCACATACTAGCGATATAAAGCAGGTAATATGCCATCATATTCTTCGTATATATATATATATATATATATATATAGAACCTGCATAACGCCTGGTGGCGTTGATCGAAGAGGTTCGGGAACGAGATGGGGAATTGGAATCGCAGGCGAGAGAGGTGAGAGAGGCTCGCGGAAAGGCGGGGAAGGGGATGAGAAACCGCGCGGAGAGCGACATGCTAGAGGGAGAGGCTGGTGGCAAGGCAAGGGTGAAGCAGGGAGGACGGTGCGAGGACTAAGGAGAGGGCAACAAAACGCACGGAACACGGCTGGGACGCAAAACGAGGACCGAGATAAGCCGTGCCTCCATCAGGCTGCTATTTCTCCCGTGACAATAAAAATTATAGGCTATCTGGACTGGAAAACAACAGGTCGAGCGGGCTGCCTCCGGATCGTGGTTTGCATTCATTAAGGCTCGACACGCAAGCAGTGGCGGCTCTGAGATGCTCTCTCCTCTCCTCTCCTCCTCTCCTCCCTTCCCTCCCCTTTTCTCTCTTCCTCTCTTCCCTTCATTCTCCTGCCCCGTTTCGCGCTCTCTTTTTCCTCGTCGCGCTTCTCTCCATCGTCTCCCTGTTCCTACCTCATCCCCCTCATCGTTGTTGCGCTGCGCTCTTGGGATCGGGTACCCCATTCGACGCCCCTGAGGGACCCCTCCCGCTCTTTCGCCCCACAGTGCCCCCTCGTAACATCTTCGCGGCCGGTTGCTTGGCCGCTAAGCCTGCCTCAAGACTCTTCCAACCTGAAGTTCCAACTTGCATCAAACCACTACAACCGGCCGTCCATTACCACTTTACATATTACACATTATAAATTACCAATCTCGCTCATGGACTACCAATCTCCCTCGCTCCATCCTCCCTCGTACCATCTTCGATCTTGTCTCCGTCAACCTTTCTGAGGATCGTTTCGCTTATATTCGGCCACGCACAAAATCGGCGAATTTATTAAACAAGAAATTGAAATACTCCAATTTACGAATAATGCATATTGTTATATATCAGAAGAACAATGGAAATGGATCGCAATCTTTGAATTAATCAATAACATTTCATTAATTTTAACTTATGTATCGAAATGTAAATCAATCTATTTCTGCGGTTATAAAATAAATAACGTCCATATTAACGTATGCATTTAGTGCAAATAATAAAATAAATTTGAATCAAGTTTAATACATTTTTTAGAGTTTAATTATTTAATTTCATTGTTTTAGTTAAATTAACACTATATATTAAGCAGTGATAGAAAAGATTAAAAATAATTTAAATTGCATATAATTGGATATTATCAATTTAACTCGTAGATTTAGAAAAATAGATAATTTTTAAATTTATATTTCTAGTTTTAAAAGGAATAGAGTGATACTTTGCGTATTAGGCAATACAGAAGTTTAATCTCGCTGAAATTATTTGATTATATATGTCTAACAATATGAACAATCTCTGCGTCAAACTTTTGAAGGATGTCGGCTCGTTATCGTCGCTTTCATACGAAGAGGCCGAGGCAATTCAGCGTAAATAAGCCGGACTTTGTAACCGCGAACAAGCTGCAATTTGAAGTGGCGGTCCTCACGCGGACGGTGGCATTCGGCGTGTCGGTTAAACATTTCTTTGGGCAATGGAAATCTATTAAGAAAATAACCGTCCATTTACACCTGGCACGGCCAGTGATGGGATACTGCGGTAATGTGTACGTATGCACGTGCACTTTAATAAATCAATATGTTTGCCGAGTCAAAGGTCGGCAGTCATCGGGTCAGGTCGCTCGAAGACGCGAGACCCGACGGCGCTGATTGCATTACAAATCTTCGCAGGTGCGAGCAACCGCTAATTTAGCGATTAACCATTTTTTTTCCGGCGCGATTTCGCCGTAGATTCCGTGCGTTTCGACGTCTTAACGATTCATAAACATGGATGCGCCCGTGCGATAAAGCGTTTTGTAGATTACACGTGCATTTTTTTTTTTTTTTAATAGTGGGAGAGCACATAAATATTAGGGCTATCTCTTTGAGACGACAAACATGCATCGACGGATATTTAAGGCATCCGACAGTGATGATCGCGACAGTGGAGACCATTACCACTTTGCATATAACATGTTTTAAATTAACCGCTCCCGGCGCCTTCCTTTCGCGTGAAAAGGCGCACAAAGTCGGTGGACTCGTCAAAGCCTCGAAGGGCGGCCACTCGTTACATTGCGTGACACACTCGTGCCAAGCCCCCTTTCGTCTTCGCGTGTACATATTTGAGACTTTGTAATATGGTAGCCGAGATAGGCAGCAAATTATATGGATTCGCGAGAGAGATATTAAACGCACGAGTGGCGATCCCGAAATTATCTCATAAAAATTAATAAACCACGGTTCTCTCTTAGGCAGTAAAGTAATATTGTTTCATTACGCGTAATTGCACGGTCATTATACATACCGAGTTGCGCCGCAAACCACATGCGCCGTATTCCTTTGAAATTTCTTAACTGCAGCGCAATTGACAGTGTAACATGCGTACGTGTCTACTACCACAGATATCAAATTATCTTGATATCAATATATAATATCTTCTTTGAAAGCGTACACTTAAGCTAAGAAGCTAAGCTTTGAAAAACAAAAACTGAAAAATATGGGATTTACAATTTTATTCTTCTACAATGCATCTAGTAGTAGATATATAAAACTCGCGATAAGATCGAAATCTATCGTGTGGCTGTTTAGAGGATAGAAAACCGCATCGAATAACTATTTATAATCCGGATAAGCAACGAGTCCTTCCACTTACCACCCGCGATCAAAATGGAGAAAGGGAATCCGCGCGCCCTATAACGTAGGCGCATAATTATACATAAAGTATCATTAAGTTGCCATAATTCTTACGTTATTGCATTATTTAGCGAGACACCCCGCTGCGGAAGATGCGGCATCTTATCCGCGGTATATAGCTACGGCAGGCACATTTTACGCATACATGCGTGCGCGTACACCTATTATAATGCGATACGCGGATCGTGCGTGCATTTTCGAGTCATGCGTCACGTGAAAAAAGAAGCGCGATTGCTACAGCGACAAGGAAACTTAATCGGGCTGAACCGTCGATGTCCAGCTCATCAACCGGGGAGGGCGGGGAGGGGAGTTTTCCGCTCGATATGTAGTTAGCACCTTCGAAAATCACGAGAGGCGCGGGGAAATGGTTATTAAAATGATGAGCTTGAAGTTAAGCTGGTGTACGTTGACACTTTTACAACGGCCAGACTGGTACGACCGCTTCGTCGTATCGGCGTGCTCGCGAGCGCAGGTGCCGGAGTCGTACTGGCCGGATTTCAAATGTAGGTACCTAAGTATAAGTATAAGAGATAACATACGCGTTGGTAGATAGGTACTCGGTCAACGTATGGTGGACGTGCACCTAGGTATCGGCGACTCGTCTCGGATACGCTCGCCGTTTGAATCCTGCTTTTCGCAATATATACGCGGACGACGTTTTGTTCGTCCCTAGCGGCTACAAGCGCGCTTAACTGACTGTGAATTAAAATTCCGGGATATAAGCGATTGCTTACGACGATTAATCGCACCCCTGCTGCTACGCACGTCGCGCACTCTCTCTCTCTCTTTCTCTCTCTCTGCCTGTGTTTTTCTCTCTTTTTCTCCCACTGGTTCTCTGTGCGCTCTGTGGGTACACCATCGCGTCGTCGACGACCGACAGAAAGAGAGAGAGAAAAACGATCCTTTATTTTCAGTATCGAACGATTCTTCGGAGCGTTTTCGAGCGGGGTCCGGGACATATATCGGCGCGCGTTCGCCACATCGGGTTTCGATAAATCTTACCGCGTCTCTTTTACTGTGGACCTCGATCACACAGCATCGCTCGCATCCTGACTCGCGAGAAACCGGACACGAGAAATACAAACGTTCACCGGGGACCAGCTTTTACGGTAATTCGTGCGTATCAAGCGTTGAGATAAATCGGGCAATCGAGAAGAAATGAGAATTTCCTTCGCGTTTATCTATCGTCTTTCGTGCACGATTCATTTATCTGTTATTTCTATGCTTGCGGTGAGAAGGATTCTTAACAGAATGTGTTTCGTGAGTTACACATTTTGCATTTTAAATTGCAAATTGCAAAGATCGTGGTCCACCGAAAGAAATATATTTGATCACATTGAAATGAGTTTTCCCTCGCCCGACTGTTTCAAGTACGTCATCAGAGACACCCTTCTCTGGAACCATCCACGACATACGGCCGGCGGAGGTTGAATTCTACGCCGCCTCGAAGAGGTATACGCGGCAGCGGTGAGATTTAGCGCCGTGCGACTCTCGGAAATGGAACGGCTCGAGATGAGATGAGGTACGCACGGCCTGACCTCCGCCACGGCTATCTTCGATTTATCTAAATCAGCGGCAGCGCAAGGGGAGGACACCGCGCCGCGCAAGGGCTCGTATAATGCGTGTTACACATAATAAAGCGGGAACGCAGACGCGGCCTCGGTGCCGGGGATATGCGTTTGCCACCGCGCGTGCATATATGCACGAACGTGCGCGCTTGTATACGTGCACACGCGGCGAAGGAAAGGAGGAGAGAGAGCCGAGGTGGTTGCCTCGCACAACGGGCGCGCGGTGCTCTGGCAAAAAGTACATTGCATTTATAAGTCATTTATTATGAATTACACGATGGTATATTTAAAATGGGAGGCATGTCTTGTACATGGATATATGGGATATCGAGATTATAACGCATGTGGCGGCGCGGGCGGAGGGGAGCGGGGTGAGAGAGATCCGAGACTACAAGAGGCTGCGGGTCCGCGCGCGCAACCGCACGGATATCGTGTAGGTGTTCGCTCGCGTGCGTATATCCTACCTGCGTTCACGCACACACCGATCGTGCGTGCACACGCGTCTACAAATTGATATAGCCGGCTGCATGCCGGCTCCCGAATAAAGCTCGGAGATCGATCTTATACGTGTATCTATTAAAGTGAATACGCATTTCGAAATATAAATTATACATCGTATCGATGGATCCATACATGTAAAATGTAAGGCATATATGGATGTTAACGTGTTTATTACAAATGTGCAAAATTCATAAAGGTTGTGCTTCGTGCAAATCGCACGCACTTTCTCCTCGCTACAAATTCTTCGATGACTTAAGGCAATCAATATTTTCCAGTGATTAATAATCGCGATTATTGTTAGATATAACATAGTTGGTAAATCAGTCGTGTGTGATGAGAATCTTTTCTCATCTCGTGACATCGTTAATGACGTTACGTCGTTTGTCGCCAGAAAGTCGGTTTCGAGTCAATTAATCTTAGCAGTTGGCCGATGCATCGGTGAAAACCGTTCGACAAGCATAATTAATCGTGCGCATGCCTTCCGAAGTCGCTTACGGTATGATTGCTTTCTTGCAATAAGTATGCGCTACGTCGACATCGGTGACGTTGTTAACGTACCTATCGCAACGTGTTAATCGGTAAGCGTACGATAGTGCGGATATTTGTATGTATGCGTATGTGTTTGCGCATACGTATGCAATCGTGTGGTGCCAGCGGTAATTTTCACGTCGTATAAAAAGTCCCACGCCTTGTTCCTCGATTGTTTAAGCAGTGTGACGTGTCATAACTATACAAGGTATCGATAGAAATCTGTTCGTTAGATCCGTCGAATGCCGCGTGAAAGGTCATCGATACTTACAATCGAAGAGAGATCAGCGCGTATCAGTGTATATGTCGCTTTTATAAGATTTATAATAGATAAGTTGCGCAAGTTAGCGAAGCCGTCTGACAAATTGTCGGGCGTTTTGCATTGCACGGTAGTCTTCGAATGACTCGATATCGTACTTGGTTATGCTTATCGCTTTCTAATGTCTCCCTGACTTGTCCTTGCTATTTATGTGAGCCGTCATATCCAATTATCAGTTTCATGCATGATTAAAGAATGAAAATATTAAAGGAGTTAATTTTATTCGATATACACTGTTAGTAGATATCAAAGGAGTCGTTGCTCAAGGCGATTGTAACCCAATCCTTTGAGTTACATAACAATTTAACTTTCATATGTATCAAAATATAAAATAATTCATTTCTGTGGGATTAGTTTTAAAGTAAACATTGTCCATATTAACGTACGCATTTTTTAAATAAATAATAAACTATATTTGTATTAAATTTAATATATTTTCTTGAATTAAATTAGTCAATTATTTTAGTCAAATTAATGATATATTGGATAGGAGGAATGGCGATCTATAGAAATGACTAAAAATAACTCAAATTAGGTATAATTGGACATTATGCATTTAACAACTATCGATATTTTCAATCGATTTGTGGAAAGTGAAACAGATATTATTTATCAAAATATTAGGTACGAATTACAATGATGCCCATCATATATCGTATCATCTCCAGATTGCGCAATGACGAAATGAGATAGCGCATATACGAACGCATCCGAGAAAGAAGATGCCACGGGTGTGTTGTGTACCGGGCTAAGGGGTAAATGGCCTTCCAACAGCCTAGACGTGCCTTGATCCGACAGAGAAGGAGGACCGTTGAGAGATGCTGGAGAAGAAGAGAGAGAGTATACGCATGTAATAAGAGAGAAGGTACTACGAGCGAAAAGGAAACGAAGTGAAAGAGAGAAAGATAGTTTAGAGAACAGGTGCGCGACCATTGACCGCCGGCTTCGGCTGCCCACTGAATTATCATATACGTTCCTTGCATCGGCGATCGGGCGATTTAATCGCGTCGATTATCGGCGAACCGTGTGCCTAGGGTGAGGTCAATTAAGATGGGTTACCGGATAATAATACGTTTGGGAGGGTGCGCGAGAGCTTTGCGGCTTAGAATCTTCGCGGATTAGCCAGACGCGATGCGATCCTGTGCGTCCTGGGGAGATTACCTCATCGCGATAAATGCGTGCAAACAACGAGAACTGCGTGTGACGATGCGTGCGACGCGACGGCGGCATGGTATTCATGATAGAAGCTACGATCCAACGGACGAAGCCGTTCGTGACACGATGAGTCAAGTCGAGTCGAGTCGAGCTGCACCGCGCAGGCCAGCTGTTAATTATCGTAAGTCACTATTAATTGCCGAGGGTATGCACTATCGTTGTAAATTAATAGGAACTCTTAACGGCGACGTAGATTTTTACGCTACGTACGCACTACGCGCATCGCGCTACGGTATGCATTGCATTGGTGCAATCTATGACGGCCTTATACAGTCTGTGCGCTCCCTGGAAGATTGAACCTTAATGGCAGAAAATCTAGCGTAATGGCCAAGATCTCCTTGGATGGAATGCAACGCTCGTCGTTTTGTGCTCTTTTATACCAGCGTACATGATAATGCGCCGATATAATCGAGATATACTATCGATAATTGCACTCGTCTCCATAATTCCGCATCGATCCGAGACAATCTCAAGCGGGTCTTTATCATTATGGAATATTCTCCTAAATATAACGTTTCACTATCGTAAGTAAACGTTTTTCGCACGAGTTACGCCCTTCTACTATAGATAAATTATATACTTTCAGGACAGTAGCGCGTAACTATTCGACCGCGGTAGCAACGGTAATTGTAATGAAAGTACAGTTCAGGCTTGGGATATTAGCAACAATGTTTCTTTCACCACATATCACGCTATATTTCGGCGTGATAATGTTGAAACCGGTTGCATAAAAAATGAGAATGAGACATGCCCGTGACGTCAGAACAGTGAGAGATCAGATCCCAGAAACTAAACCTTGCATATAATTATAATAAAAAAATATAGATTGTTCAATTGATATATGGTAACCACAAGTGAGGTATTAGTTTCACAACTGGATATAATGTATAATCGCAATAGCAACTGCAATATCAAATGATAACTGTATTATTTTGATATGTTCGTTTATTTCCTTCCTATTTGTGACACACAGTGTACTGGCAAGTCTCGTTAAAGCCGCACACTTTCTCTTAGTTAATAAATTGAGAATACAGAGAGAATTACAAGAATTTCCTTACGAAAGAATTGTTCTAATAAAAATCACAATAATGTTTTTTTAACAATTATGAAAGACTATTATATGTCTTGCCAGTTTTATACATTTCACAATAACGTAAATTAAATTATGACATTTTAGAAGAAAAATTATTTAGAGAATGTACTGTTTCGATACGTTAATAACGCTGTAACGCATGAAAGTGGATATAAGTTCTACATCATTTGCAGATTAACGCATTATTTGTTAATCACTATGTAAAATCGTTTATGCCCCGTGGGGCAAAATTCCAATCGTAAGAATCATGTAATGTCTCGAACCCTCTAAGCGGTTATTGCAATTCTATGATCGAGTCCATTCAAAGTGATTGTGTTTTCTCGAGCGTACGATGTCCCTTCACCTCCGGTTTGCTAAGGGCATCAGCTGGGAACACCTGTCTCTCATCGTGGAAGTCCACTCGATTTGCTGGCAAGATTCTTTAAGCGAATGAATAGAATGGATTGTGACCGATTGACATGCGTGATCATTCGTACAATTATATTTAGATCTCGTTATTCTCATGAATAAACGAAGAAGAGATCTCTGTCTGCCATTTCTATATATTATCGAGGTCAAGTGACGTTATATAGAACAGGTGATTTTTTTATTGATCGGCATAGTGCAGGTGTGATCGCAATTATCGGCATCATTATAAAGAACCATACAAGGCGCGGTTGATACAGCCTTGGCCAAAAGCTACTTTTAATAAATCCTGGTGAAATCGTTCTGAATTGACAGGCGTGATTCCGCGACTAATGACGGCTGTAAAGCCGCGAAGCGGACTTGTTCCGAGAGCTGGTCTCGCTCTTCACATGCATACGAAATATGCGTTTGCGCGTTGTAACAATACGCGTCCGGCACGGTCGCGTTGTGCGTGCGGCCACGGCATGAGGCGTCGGTGTGTGAATCCATACGCGATCGCCGGTCGCCACGGTGCCAACGTGCGTGGGCTGACAGGCTGACAAGCTGACAGCAAGCTGGACTCCGACCACCCGACACCTCACTGTCAAGCGGACTGGAACTCTCCCGCTTCTCTGCTCTCGTCTCTTGTCTTTTGCTGTTCTTTTGCTCTCTTCTCTCTCTCTCTCTCTCTCTCTCTCTCTCTCTCTCTTTCTTTTCTCATTCTTCTTTTCTTTCCTATCTTCGTTGTTTTCTTTCTTTACTCGTCTTCCGTGTCCTCAGCCGGCTGTTCTATCTCGTTCTCCAACTTGAGAGGACTTCATGGTTAAAAGGTCCTTCGTCTCGTGACTGATGCGATTAGGTCCCCGCAAAAGGGATAAAAATACTACCGTCCAAGAGCTGTCGATTCCGTCTGCCTCACGCGGTGGGATTACTTGCCAAGGATATTGATAGTTCATCAGGGCACTCTTTATTTAATTGATAGACGATTAATGAGATCGTGACATGTAACTGTTCAATTTATATGCACGTGATGTGAATAACATTATTACAGCGTAATTTTCAGTTTGTCTTGACGCGGTTAAGTTAGTAATAGTTGCGTGGGATATTAATAAGCTGTCTATTAATAGCCTTTTATGAATGATTAATGAGTGGTTATAACACGTGTATGTAACGGTTAAGATTTGCGCAAAACGACGTCACAGATTACTTGGAATATAAAATAAAAAAATTAATTATCGTGTAATGAAGGATTTGCAAAATTTTTTTATGATTCAGTATAATTATAGCTATACAAAGTAATTATGGTTGTACGTTAGTAAAGGATGTGCTGAAAAGACGCTAACATCTTCAAGTCAGTTTTGTTGTTTCGTAGAGCCGTACACCCAGAGTGTATCGGCCAGTGGTATGCAAAGACTGTCCCGGTATTGCCATGTTGCCGACTGGCTTTTGAAGCATTTTACCGAAGATAAGCTTCGCAATCTTGCGTGAGAGGCCGGCGTACAATTATTAAGAACCGGTAGAATCCACGCTTGTTCTTGGACCGGAGCGTCTTATAGGACTTAAGTACCTATTCGTTGTTGTCGTCCACGAGTACGTCTCCTGCAATAAGATGCGTTTCGTGCTCGACGATAAATTTCTACGCAACGACGAACGGTTTGCTTGAGGATTCTACTTCCTGGCTGAGAAGTAACCCTCACCGTGTGTGCGTCATCTCTGCCATTCACCTTCGTCTTGCTAACATATAGGCACCGTTTTTGTTCCTGAGTTCGTCGCGCTGATCAGTATCGTTTTGCGACTTCGTATTCGTGCGTTCTCACTCTTAATGACCGATGTATAATATAAGATAACGTGAACGTCACGTAAATGCCCCAAGTAAGTAATGAAGCTAATGCATCTAATAGAATCGATGCTCTAGGATATACTTTCCAAAGCCTTTATGATGTTGATTTCACGCTCCAGGCGTTCGTAGATTACATAAGATTCTTATGAAAGTAAATTTATCATATTTTTCATGCTGGTTTAACCCGTTTTACTTTAATCGAATTGCTTATTAAAATCATACATTTTCACAACTGACATAAATTTGAAAAAAAGCTGCTATTTTTTAAGCTTCCATCTGTAATTTGAGTATTTTTTGGCAACGAATTATTCACTCTTTAAAAAAAAAAACAATTTTCTGACGAGGGAGTAAAAATATGATTGCAGACGGAGAGTCAAAATGTAGTTCTTCAAATATAATTTATTTGTATGATCTGGATACTTAAAATGTTAATTCCGAACTATTGTCTTCTGTATATATTTTTGAATTTTGTTGTCATGAATCGGTTTCGCGTAACGTAATTGCGCAAACAATGCGCGAGATTTACGAAAAAATTTTGACAATTTGTTATCGAGGAAAATTGGAAATATAATCTTATTAATCAAGTTGATTGGATCCGAACAGAGCCAATTACCTTGTACATATACATTACACACAGATGGTGCCAAGATAATTGACCGGATAGAAGAGGATAGACGCAAGCGTATATTTTACATAGCAATGGATTTCTTCGATTTTCTTTACTTCTATCTATGGATCGTAACAGTGGTGTCTTACAATTCATGACAAGAATGTAGATAATATCTTGATTAACATGCAACAATGCACCGTCGAACGCATACGATATGCTAGCAGTAAAATAATGTTCTATCTATCGTAAATGAATCTTTTATTTCAATTTAAAGATGGTATCTAATCATATATGTCATATTTAATAAATCTGCGTTAATCTTGCGTTTAAAAAGTAACACATTATTAAGACCTTTTTTTATTCATTACTATCTCAGAGTACGTCAAAAGCGAGAAAATACACAATAAAAAATTTTACAAAATATTGAAATATAATGTTTCAATATTGAAATATAATATGTTTCAATAAGACAAATGTAGTTTAATTGAAAAATATTTCTATATTCAAATATAATTTGTAAGAATTTTTATTTAGTGTTTTCTCGCTTTTGACATAATTTTAAAATAGCGGTGAGTAAATAGGAGTCTTAAGTGTTCATTTAAAAAAATATTGATGGATTTAACATCATGCGTTTTTATAATTTTCACCGTGATAATGTTAATATTAACACTAACAAGTGTGAAAATTCATGGTGTTAAATTCATAAATGTTGCTGTTAATACACATTATATTAAATCCATACTGATATTTTTTAGAGTAAATTGTAATTATATAACAGTTAGATAGACTATGGGAAAACGAGAAAATTGTGGATAGCTTTGCTCGTTAATTTATTACATTTAACTGACTATTAAATTTCCATTTATATCACATTTGTCAGACGCTCATTCGAGCATCCTTAATTTTCGGAAATATAGGCGTTTCCGTAGTGCTGTCAGGCGTGGACGCGGCGAGCGAAAAGATTGTACTGCAATACGACACGTCGTTGGTCACAAGGCATTGTTCTCTGGTCGCAGTACATCAATTCCGCGAGCGGTCGCGAGCGGTTCACCCGCGTTGGCACCATCCGGCCAGCCCACGCGGGTATGTTCGCGTATCCAGCTGCGCTGTTCTGTTTCATTCCTTTGCGCAGAGCGAGCTGCAAATGTTTCTCGGGCCGTTATAGATACTTACATAAAGAGGGAATGATGTATGCCGCTCGATGGGTAATATAATGTAGGCGGCTAACGAGAAAGGGCTCGGCGCAGCGCCGCCCGTCGTAGCTACGTACTGTGTGGCAGCAAGGGTAGATCCGTAAATCCGCAGCCTTCAACTAAATCAGCGCGAATAACGACGCCCGTCGTCGCTCTCGCCAATGCTTTCTGCAACGCAGGCACTTGCAGCATCTTTGCCGCGAGGCAAGGCTTTTTCACCTTCGCGATTCCGCAACGCCTCGGAAAGGAAGAGAATATAGAGGTCCGGGCCACGGCATCGTCGCCGTGTCGTCGTGTCATCTCTGGAGAGAAAAAGAGAAGATCAGAATCGCACTGATATGCGACGACGAATGGAAACTAGTGCTGTTCGTTCGCTTGCTCGTTCATTCGCTCGCGCAATTCCAGTGTTTTATGCTCGCGCCTATGCATGCGTAACGAGCTCCAAAGTCGTAACTTTCTGTTTAAACCATTCAGTTTTATGACCGTAGGAAATAACCAGTTAACAATCGCTTATGTAGGAAGGGCGGTAGATTGGCGCCCGTTCCTCCGATTTTGATAGCTGTACTGTGCCGTAATCGTCAGTGTTAATTTTCGTATTGCGCATATTCCGGATTTCTATTTGATGTTCCCTATAGCGACGCACTGAAAATCCAGAGACGCGAGTCCACGAACTGTTGTCTTATTTCTAGACAACGAGGCGATTATTATCATAAGTGTATCAGAGAAGCAGCTGTATGCGAATATAAAAAATTTTTGAAAGTTTTGACAAAATTAATGCATTGCAATCGCATCCTAATTTTTTAACTATATACACATTTTTGTATTAGGTTAAATTTTCACAAGAAGTGAGAATTTTTACAGATGGTTTTAGCTCAACTCTCTTCTGGCGTTTCCAGTAGTTTTTTCGATCTAGATGTATCGATGCAATATAAATTAGATCATCTTACGTTTGTGGCGAAGATCAAGGTTATCGATTTTACAATTGAATGGAGGATTATCAATACTAATATATGTTTGAACTACAAGAGCTATCTTTCGGTTTTGGAGTTATTGCAAAAACTGTGTCCCTTAATTCGAGGAGATACGTAAATCTCTCAAAAACATTTCTCTCAGTTAATCATATGCACATTTTTTGTAAATCATAATACTTCCAATTATAGTTAGGTGGCTAAATTCATGCGCTTTACTGCCTATTGACAACGCATGGCCATTAGCAATTCTAAACGGTGTCTCGTGAGAGACGGTCATTAGCAGCAAACGTATAAGTAATAATTATACGTTGAGGAACAATCGCGCAACGCGAAGAGGAATCTTACCTACGAACATCACTGACGGACACAGTGCGCGACTTCGTACGTGGACGACGTCATTCTCTTCTTTCTTTCTCCCTCTTTCCTTTTCTCGTCTTCCTTTCTAGAGATTGCTGTGCAGACTCCTCCAAGCACTAAATAAAGTAAAAGTTTAATGGCGCACATCCGTTGTTCCGATAGATATCTTAATGCGACCGGATTTTCAAGTCCCTTGAGATAAGTACGCGCCGATGAGACCCGACGGCGTAAGGGCCGTTAAACGACGGTGCATCCAGCGTTTTTTGGGTGCCACTGGGACGCGCCTTTAATGATCGTCCCATAACAATGTTGATCGGCGAAGTGGTTATTAGGCGGGATTCCGTGTCCGCCGGAGATTCCGTCCGATAACGCTCTTCGATTCATTGTATTATTTCTCTCGTCGAAAACGGGTTGTTGCTTGCGCGGTAGTAAAAGTTGGGTGGACGCGACTCGACGCAGCGGCACATCCAATTAAAAGGACCGCGAAATGATCTTTACTTAACATAAGTCGCAACGATATCTCGATCGGCATTCATGCTTCATTTGATCGGAAGGAATAATACACAAGTAAAAACGTCACGCACACGATGCGTTCTTACGGTGCATTTTCTGAATTCTAATAATCAAGCTCGTCCCTCGCACGCGCATCGGCGCATTAACTTGCATTAACTGCAAGATGCTGCCCTCTCATAGCAAGCGCGGCATATATTGTCGCAGATTTATATTCATTCGATGAGGATCGGTTCTCCCTTAAAGTATAGGCTCTCGAGAACTAGAGCGCTCCTCTACATATCGAGATCCGTTGCGTGGAAAGTCTGTAATTTCGCCGCTGGGTCCTTACTTCAGATACAAGCGCTATGAAATAATAATGGCGCCGCCGAGGCAATTACGACCCGAGGCTCTGGACTTTGTTGCCTGTCGCATACTCTGCTACCTGTCGTAAGAACTCGAGAATTACCTCTTTGGCTACGCGTTGTTGGTTCAATGACACTTTCATCATTGCCGTCGTCTTTTTAATCTAACCTTGGCGAGATGCTACGACTGCGTCATGATTATGTCGTTCGAATTGATTTCAAATATTACGATAATGTAGCCACGCTGCAAGTCGTCTTACTCCAATGTGACATTGAGGGCCTTAACAGCAACATTAAAGCAAGTGCATTCCATATAATCTGATTTTCTCTTTTTATTCGTGATATCAAAGGTAATGTTCATGTCATGTAAAGTGATTCGTTGAAGCATAATTCACGTTCGTTATATGCTACATTTGCTACATCTTCCTTGCTCATTGCTAGAAAGCTGATAAAGATTAAGAAACATTTTTCATATAAATTGTCAATTTAAAAAAATTGACAATTTTCCAATTATCAATGCAAGGTAGCTACCACTTTCAGTAACGAAGATTAATTCATCGAAAGATTGAAACATTGTCAGAGCTTGTTATGATCGAGATTAATCGCGCATTGTGTGACACTGTGGGCGTCAACGAGGAAAGAAAAGCCTCTAGTCATTAAACTCGAACATTAACAATACGATGCGTATTGTATTGCTGATTATTCAAACATTATATAATTGTAACTGAATATATTTTCTGCATCCTTGATGATAATAATAGATATTTATACGAAAAGAACGCAATTTTTGCGAAAATAACTAAAAATTTAACTAAATAGAGACTTGAAAATAATTCTATTGGGTTATCAAATAATTAAGTAGGGTACTTACATTGGTTGCTAAAATGTGAAATTTTTTTGTAGTATTGCTCATCATGCTTCATCTAGTTTCCTACATATATTATGTATATGTATTATTATTTTGATATTATTTGATCAATAAAAATTATTTTTATATCTGTAGCTATTTAAATTTTAGATGTTTCACCAGAATTGTTCTTTCCGTGTATAAAATCGTTTGTTTGTTTCTATTTTTCGTCAATGATATTATATGTAAAAAATAACAGTAAGAATGGTCTTGTGATAGTTTTGTTCTAAAAATCGGTTAGGCAAAATTTTATAGATAAGAAAATGATAAAATAACATGATCGATTAAAATGATCGATGCAATTCCTCGAGATACAACGATTCGCGGCGAATGAAAAGAAATGAGGCACGGGGAGAGTCTAAGAGAGTCCCGGAGGAGTAAATATCTGTGGGTCAGTTCCAGGCCGCAAGGGCCACAAGTCCCTTGAACAGTCGCTATGCTGGCCGCGTGGCATGGCAGGTGAGTTATATTCGTTACTGTGCGATGGGCAGATCCAGACCCGGGGAGTGCCCGGAGGAAACGAGTTACCCTGCTTTATTCCAGTTTAAACGGTCCGTCAAAGTCACCATTACCATTCCACAGCGCGCGAACCATTTATTTATGCGGTGCCCGGACGCGCCGCTTATTTATAGCCGTCAATTAATTATCGCTGAATAATGAGCGCGCACATCCGCGGAATACATTAGCCGAATCGCCATTCTTACCGACGTTTACTCGCGTCTCGGGGGCGGATGATTCTCCTCAGGTCTGCCTTTTCTCCCCTCCCCTTCCCCCTCTCCCCCTCGGTCTACCATCCCTCCTCAATAATCGTCCGCTCGGTAAACCCCTTAGTCAATAGTCCATCGTTCGTTTTTCCCAGAGACGCGAGCCTGCTACATATGAGACCCATATAGAAATCGTTTCACGCCGCTTGTTTGTTAGATTTGGGCGAGAAGGAAGAAATATTGGTAAATTAATAGCGTAAATTAATTGGTATGAAATTGATTAATTTATCGTTCACATCGAGAACGCTATGAAACGTATATTGATTTTCACATACTAATACTGTACGGTGGATTGATGAATTAACATAATCAAAGTCACGCTTAACGAAGGCGAATAAGTGAAAGAGTGAAGATGGATCGTCGGGCGGAGAGTAGATTTGTCAATGTTGGCGCCTGAGAACTGCCGCAGATTTCACGATGTACTTTTAACGGTTGTATTTTTTTTTTGTTATAATTTGATCAAAATGATAGCATTCTTATATTCGGAATATACAAATGTAACAGACGATAAAATTGGTTATTATTATCTGCTAATTGTCAGAGCATTGTCTACTAATTGTCAGAGTCGCTTATTTAAAATACAGTTTCGATAAAAAACGGTCTCGGCAAATCATAATCCATGGTGACTTTATCAAAGTTATTCTTGAGACGCTACATCACTAATTAAGCTCCAGAAAATTAAATCCCAGAAGGGGCATTCATTGCTTATTTTGCATAATGAGGGAACCCAAGCTGGCGTTGTTAGCAACAGCAACAGTCCGCGTCTTAATGCCGCGTGATTGTAATTTCCGAGTGAATTCCAGAGAAACAGAGGAATAGCAGTGATCATTGCGTTCTCGAGGAAACGACGTATTATTGCTGTGTGTTCAAAACGTTACTCATCGATTTTGCCGACGTGCCGCGGTGAACGGCATCTATATGTACATATGGGGGATACAGACCAATAATAATAAACGGGGATAAATACCTAACGAAGGACACGAAGATTGCATGGCTATGGCCCATTCATATAAAGCGGACGAAGTTCCATGGAGGGAACAGAAGGGTACGTTCTCGAGCAAACGGCGCGGTCCACCGCGGACAATAAATGACATTGGACCGTGGTTCTCGCGACGATACGACAGTACGATCGCCGGTTTCTGTCTGGTTTGTTCTCTCCTCCTTCTCCCATGATTTCTCTTTCCTTTTTCAACGATACGGTCTTACCCTCCGCGCCTTGACGTTCTCTTTCTTCTTCTTCTCTTCCTCCTCCTCGTCCTCCTCCTCGTCCTCCTCGTCCTCCTCCTCCTCCTCCACCTCCTCCTCCTCCTCCTCCACCTCCTCCTCCTCCTCCTCCTCCT
>Ga0157363_1000640_pt1 | contig 27163 bp, 23 predicted proteins | sample AttsexASBM1_FD_111477 | JGI IMG/M metagenome (GOLD analysis project Ga0157363, IMG submission 111477) | Fungus gardens microbial communities from leaf cutter ant in Ribeirão Preto, State of São Paulo, Brazil - Atta sexdens ASBM1 | ecosystem: Host-associated > Fungi > Mycelium > Unclassified ... | reverse complement strand
CCCACGTCACAAATCCGCACAAGAACTTGCAGATGCAGAACTCCAGCGTGCTATTGAATTCTCACTGCAGGAAGCCAAGAATTCTACGCGCGGATACGCAGCTTCCTTTTCCACTCCTTCAAGCTGGCAGCCTTCAGAACCTCCCATCGTTGAACATCGGTCTTCCTATTTAGATAGAAAAGCTGCAGATGAAGAGGATGATCCGGATTTGAAAGCTGCGATTGAGGCCAGTTTACGGGAAGCGAGCGCTCCAAGGCCAAGTGCCCCGTTGGAAACACCGACGAAGACCGAACATGCCTCTGACTCGTATCAACAGTATTACGCACGACAGCAGCAGCAGCAGGAAAAAGTGCCGGTGTATAATCAAACACCGACACGACCGGTGCTTCCGAAGCTACCAACATATGATCTGGACCCGTTAGAGACTGACGCAATCCTAACGTTTAACCAAACCGTGGAACAGGTGGAAGCCAATGGTGGGAGGGATTTGTCGAGGTACTCTGCGGTCACAGAGTTGTATGAGAAGGCAAATAGCCTTAGACCAAAACTTGCGTTCAGTGTGGATGATGCTGGTAGGAAAGAACGTGAGTAACTGTTCATAAGAGTTTTGCTACCTTGAACTTGATTGCGTGTAGAAATGTTATCAGATATGCATGACAAGCTTTCGCAAGCTGTTAAATTATATGACTCAATCCTGACAGACCAAGTTCGTCACTGTTCCTCTCATTCGCCACCACGACAATTCCAACAACACCAACGCATACCTTCCTCTTCAAATAAATACAATCAATGGACACCGGTATCACTTACTTCACAAGTTACCTCTCAACAATATGTTCCTCCATCTCAGCCACTCATGCAACGGCATAATCCGCCTCGAAGTCCAGCCTCCGTACTGCAACATGTGGGTTCATCCCCGATACAATTAACACTCCAGAGGTCACAGTCACTTGTATCTGCACCCCACCTCCCTCAAAATTATGAATATGCTCCGGTGCCCCCACCAATAGCAGCGATAGTTTCTACGCCTCAACCTCAGCCTCAAACGTCATCGCAAATCACAAGTCATCGGCCTCTAGTAAGCCATGTTTCGACGCCACAACATCAGCGAGGTGTACATCTGGGGAGGAGTGGTACAGTTGCTCATCCGGGTTATCAGCCTACATCGCATCAAATACAATCCCCATACCAGCAACAACCTCGGCAACAGGAACCTAAGCAATGTTACCAACTTCCTCAAGTACAGCATCAGCAACAAGAATCACCAAGTACTCTTCCGCAATTTCCGCTTGTACCGACTACTGTGCCGATGCACGATGCGGCGATACATAATGGGGTTGTACAGAGTGAGGAAAGAAAGGAGGCTATGTTGATTGATCTGTGACATGGGTTTTCATATGACGATATTGTATTTCGGTTCATGCTTGCACTATCCCGTGATTTCTTGTGTCTATGCTATCGTTAGCATGGTCTTTAGATTAACTCAAGGTTGAATTTTGTGCGCTGCAGTGCTCTCCCTTCTGCCTCTCGCGTGTCAGATCCCTTGAACAGGATTGTGTTGACGCTGACGCTGCTAGTGATGCAATACCATGGAGTACAGGCATCATAGTCCTGCTGTTGTGAGTGGCATCAAACCTGAAATCTTCTGTTGAAGTTTCTTCTCTAGCATAGTTTGGTTGGCTATGAATAGCCTTAGCTTGTCATATTCTCCTTCAGATTTCAACAAGCCTTTCCACATAGTATTGTGCACAGTGAACAAGTACTCTTAACTATGGTGTATGCAATGTCCTATGCTTTGGAATACATTATTTAGCACCTAGAAGTGTTGCAGACTTCTTCATTCATCTAAGTCTCCTGAATATCTGAGTCCATTACCTAGAATAGTCTAATTATCACTGCTAGCACTGATTATTGGAAACTGACTTCACTTACAATAGCTAGTCTTGTTAAGTACAGTTCTCATTTCAAGTGGAAGCCTTTGGAAGTCATATAGAAAGTATGAATTAAGTGCAGAAGTGTTATGGTACACTTTTGACCTTTATATTTATGGGTGATGAAGAGGGGGGTAATGAAAAGGTACATAACTAAAGAGTCACATGATACATCCCATAACATGATATCACAGAGCATGTGATAATGAAATAGAAGGTGCTAAAACAATGATGTCAGGACATATGGCCATGGCATGTCATTCTCATCTAGTATACATAGTAAACATATGGACATGATATGAAGTTTAGAGTAAGACTGATTAATGGTAGCATAGACCATATAAAAGTAGTATTATGAACTTAAGCCCTAAGTGTTGAATGAAAGAGTTATAAACATTGGACTTGGTTTCATTTTATTTTCCTTTTCTTTTCTTTTCTTTTTCTCATTTTTAGTTTATTTTATTGAGTTTCATTTTCATTTTTATCATTTTGAACTTAGACAAAGAGTGTGATGTGACATCATGCATGACAGTTATATAAGTCACAAAGCATGACAAAGGTATAACACCTGTTACAGGGTGGTCATACAAGTCACAGTCACAGGTCACACAATCACATAGCATAGAGAAGGTTCTGAAATAAGTAACATTATACAGTATGGTAACAACATGTTGACCTTATGGAAAGCATATAGACTTTATGATAGGTTAGATATAGTATGTGCACAGACTATGGTCTGTAGTATATACTACTAACACATGGTCTGTGCTAATGATAAATAATCCTACTCTAAGGTCCATATGTCCTCCATGAGTATATAAGATAAACTAGTACTTAGAACTCTATTGAGTTCTCTTGTATTAACCCAATACAAGGTTTTTCTTTTGATCTTACTCTTGGTCTTAAGCTGTAACAGTATAACTTTTATATTGAGTAACACAAGAGAACTTGATGGAGTTTCCAGTACAAAGTAATGTTGTGACAACCACTAACCAAGATAATTAATAATGCATTAAGTAGTCTTATAATGAAAGAGTCTTATAGGGATCATAAGAGAACTTGACAAGAAGTCTCTGATGCATTTCTACACTATATATACTAGTAACACATGGTCCATGCTAATGATAAATAACTCTATCCTAATGTCCATGTATCAGCCATAAGATGAATATGCTATTGATATACATCTTGATGTTATCATTCAGCCCTTTCTCTCAGATTCTATGCTTATGACATCATGTCATGTGACCATGGTCATGTGCCTATTCATCATCCAAGAAATAAAAGAAACAGAAAATCAAATCAAAGAAAAATCAAATCAAAGAAAATAAATAAAAAGAAAAGAAAATTAAAATAAAATACTAGGGTTTGAGTATACCATGATAAGTAGTCTATATTATATACTCTAGACCATGGTCTGTGTACATCCACAACTATCCTATTCTAAAGTTTATATAAAATCAATATGCTATAGTTATTGTAAGGGAACCTGCCTCTGATCTACTAAACTCCATGGGGTTTTTATCCTATTATCTAATACTCTCCTACCTCCACTGGACTTCACAGTCTTCTTCAAGTGACTTTGCTGAACCTTGCTGAACCCTACAAGCTGATTATTGATCTTTATCTTCAAACCTCTTGAATATAACCACTATAAATTTTCTTTCTTCCCCTTCTGGTAGAGTTCTAGATATTTCTATAAGAGTTCCTGACCATTTAGTTGTCATCATTCCTCACTTATATCAGCATTATTCAGCTAGATTAGAATGAACTCTATTAGTATTAGAATAGCTGCCATTCTCAAAAGCTCTTATTTTGTTTTCTTAAGACTTCCTAGAGATTATTAAAGTCTGCCAAACTCTGTGGACCCTACTAATCACCCTAATAGTAGAATAGAATTTCTCTTTAGAAATCTCAACACATTACAAGTCTGGTAGTCTTGGATTGTTTACTTCATATCTTGACTTCTCTTCTTCTTTCTTGCTTTCTGTACAGTACCTGCTCAGATTGATCACTCTAAGAATACTGTTTCTACCAACAAGGCCTTAGACACTCTCTAGCACCATTTGAGGGAAGTAGCTAAGTACTAGTATATCTCAGAAGTATCTATTAATGATATTCTTGCTACTCTTGTAACCTAGCTTAGAGATCTGTAAGTGTTCATATCAAACCTCACCTCTACAACTACAGATGTTCTCTCTCCTCCTCCTACAAGATTTCTGTTCCCAATAGACAATCCCATATCCAGAAATATTCTATATTGCTCTTGATCCTATATACTATTCCTACTAGACTTCAGTAGTGATCAGTAGACTAGGAGAGTCTTTTTTTTCTTTTTTAAATCAATGATTTATTATACAAAGCATGTAGGCAGACTGTGGTAGCTACTTTGTAACTACATTGAATATGACTAAAAGAAAAAGAAAAACAAAGAAAACTACTAAAGTGTTTAAGACAACTGGCTTATATAATGCCTTCTCTGGACAAAAAAACACCTGAATCAAACTCTAAGAAAGTGATAAAATAGTTTATTGTCTCTTTCATTAGACTTCAATATTTTGTTAAATTATCTGCATTCATACAGAATGTGTCATTTTGATTCGATTGATATAAAGTCTGCATGAACATTTAAATTCTTCTCTAGGGAAAAACTTTAAACAATACTCTTTAATCAGGGTATAATTGGCGATGGCATGAGTGGCTCAAGTACATACCAAATTCGAAAATTCAAAGTGTTGTAGCTATGGGCCTTCTTTTGTATAAGTAGACTCAATTTCTAAAAGATTATTGTTTAATAGTAATAAAAGGTTTCTTCTCTTGAGATTGGACAACTTGAAGGTTGCTCACCATTCTCTGATGATATTGTTGCAATCTTCTTTTTTGCTATAGTCCCATGACTCTTTACTTGGATAAAGTGAGACAAGATCAATTTTTTTTGTTTCCTTGTCTACTGCTGCATGGAGATGCTATTTGTCATTAGGACAGTCCTAAAGTTCAATGGAATTGTTATCATTTTTATTCAGGAATAATTTTAGATTCTTAGATATTGTAATTGACTATTGTTAATATGGGTGCACTAACAGGTCAAATATCTTTTTGACTACATGAATAGTATCTGTATGACTATGATGTATGAAGTGTGTTGTAATTGAACTACCTGGTTAATTCCACATCTAATAGCAAGTAATTCATCTTCTGTTAGTGTAATATTGACTACATAATGTAGTGTCTTCTTTAGCAGATTGCTGAAGGAGTGAATATTGTCAAGTTCACAAATGGTGGACTTAGGTTCTCTCTATTTTATTTTATATTTTTATTTTATTTTTGTTTTATTTTCCTATTTCTCTATTTTAGAACAGCTAGGGTTAGGGTTAGAAGTGATCTGTCACACTGTCACATCAGTCACAATCTGATAATATGGTCACAACATTGATCATGGGACTAAGGAGAACGAAGTAGAAGGTTCTAGAACAAATAACATCATACAACATGAATATCACATGTTGACCTCATGTTCTACACATGGTCATTTAGGGTAGGGTGCACAGTCATGAGCCCAGACCATCAGTAGTAGTATAAAAGGTAGACTAGTTTGTAAAGGAATCTCTATTGAGTTCTCTTGTGTCACTCAATACAAGAGTTGTTCTACTGTCCAATCCTAAAGGCTTTAGTTTATAATATTAGAACTTGATCCCATACTTGAAACTGCTTAACACAAAGCTCTTTCTTCTATCACTCTCTCATCATCCTCGATCGAAGGACAACACAGTCCTTTAGTCAAGAAGATCACTGCCAGACCCTAGGCATAAGAGGTACACCAACTAGTAGAGGGAATACTAGTTGTTGATTTGTACCAAAGCCCACTGGTGCAGGTGAACATAACACCTTTTGTGGACTAGATACATACTTTCTTCATCTATCAGCTCTGTGCTACATCTCCTCTTGTGAGGTGTCTATGCAGGAGAACAGCAGGCATCCTTAAGACCTTGCTTAGAGTAGAATATCCTTCTTAGGACAAAATCGCATACACTTTTCTTAAGGCAGTAGTTAGTAGACATAAGTAGTTAGTAGCAGTGTAGGCAGGACTTGAAGAGGGCCTGTTATCACTTATTGAGATACTATTGTCTTCTGAGTATGAGTCAGAGAGCAAAACCAGCACGGGTTCTGCTCTTTCCTTATATACATCCTCACCCTCACCCATTGACTCTCTGCCACACTATAACATGAGTCAAATAAATTTACATAAAATCATTCGACAGCAGTAGGAGCAGTTGGCGGCTATGCAGGCACAGATACAGGCCTTGCTAGCAGGAGGAGCAGAAGGAGCAGGAAGGGAAGGAGCAGGAGGAGTAGCAAATATGGAGGTAGCAAAGCCACAACTATTTGATGGAATGTCATCAAAGGTAGCAGGATTTGTAACAGGATGTAAGTTGTATATAAGAAACAAGTTGGCAGGGGCAACAGTGGAGGCACAAGTGCAGTGGGTCCTCTCATATGTACAGGGAGGGTCAGCAGATATATGGAAGGAAAATATGATGGAAGAATTGGAAGCAGGGGAGATGGAGTACGAGATAGTGGAGGAATTTTTGACAGCTTTAAAAAGGGAATTTGGCAGAGGAGAGGAAGAATCGGTGAAAGCAGTGGAGTTAAGAAAGTTGGAGCAAGGAGGGAAAACAATGGAGGAGTTTGTACAAGAATTCAAGAGAGCAGCAAGAGGAAGCGGGTATGAAGGGAGACCTTTGGTGGAGGAGTTTAAGAGAGGGATAAATGGGGGGATTAGGAGGAAGTTAATAGAGGCTGAAAATCAGCCAGCTTCCATTGAACAATGGTATAAGAGGGCAATGGCCCTTAATAGAAATTGGAGAGAGAGTAGGAGAGAAGAGGAGAAGATAAGAGGGAAAAAGGAGACAGGAGCTCCAAAGCAGGAGCAACAACAAATATTGCTATGACCCTTAGTGTGGCAGAGGAGGCAAATACCTTCTCAGCAGGCGACAATGGGGCCTACTCCGATGGAAGGAATTGAAAGGATAAATGCAGTGGTAGTCAGAGGTGCAGGGCGGGGAATGGGGGCTCCACTGAGAAGAGACCCCTATATAATGGAAGTGGATTGAGGGAGGAATTGTTATGCCTGTGGGGGTTTTGGGCACATAGCCCGTCATTACAGGAATAAGGGAAGAGGGAGAGCAATGGAGAGAAGAAGAGTGGAGTATGGAGGAGGAAGAATCGAGGAGATTCAGGACTATTCAAACAATTTAAAAGGGGTGGAGAATTTAGAACTCCTCGACTAGATTCTCAAAATAAATATAGTGTATTAGCTACAGAAATAAATGCTGATGTACCTAAATCAAAGGAGAAGGAAGAAAGAGTAAGAAAAGCAGAGGGAAAAACACTGAGGAAAGTAACAGTGAAAATTGGATTGGAAAGGTTGGATATACAAAAAGGAGTAATGGTAGAGGCATTGTTAGATAGTGGAGCAACTGGGCTGGTTATGAGCTCAGAGTTTGCTAAGAAGCAAGGCTTTAAGTTGAAGAGATTGGAAAGACCGATGAATGTGAGAAATGTGGATAGGTCACTGAATAAAGAAGGATCTATAGAGTATACAGTGGAAGTAAACATTTACTATCAAGGACATAGGGAAAGGATGAAGGCCGATGTAATAGGGGGACAGAAGTGGACTGTGATCTTGGGTATGCCATAGCTAGCTCGCCACAATCCTGAGATTGATTGGAGAACGGGAGAAGTAAAAATGATGAGATTTTCAGAGGAATGTGGGAAACAGTGGAGACCAGTGCAAGGGAAATCAGGGTGGGAAAAGCAGAAGGAGGAAGAAGCAAAAGAAGAAGTGGGGAGAAAGAGGGAGGAGAAGAAGAAGAAGAAGAAACAGAAAAAGGGAAAGATAATGGAGGTGAAGAAGGTAGTAGAGGAATGGGAAATATGAGAGGAAAAAGAAGAAGCAGCGAAATTAGAGGCGGAGGCAAAAAAGATGGTGCTAGAAAAATTTCATAAATGGATAAAAGTGTTTGGGAAGAAGCAGTCGGAAAGGATGCCAACAAGGAAGGTATGGAACCATGTGATAGATGTGAAGAAAGGGTTTGTGCTGAGAAAGGGGAAGGTGTACCTGTTGTCAAGGGAGGAAAGGGAAGAGGTAAGAGAGTTTGTTAAAGAGCAGTTGAGAAAAGGATACATTCGGCTGTCAAAGTCACTGCAAATGGCGCCAGTGTTCTTTGTGGGGAAGAAAGATGGAAAGAAAAGAATGGTGCAAGATTACAGGTATCTGAATGAGTGGATGGTTAAGAATAACTATCCGCTTCCACTGATATTGGATGTCTTGGAGAATATTGGGACAAGGAAGGTGTTCACGAAGATGGACCTGAGGTGGGGCTACAATAATGTGAGGATTAAGGAGAGAGATGAGTGGAAAGCTGCGTTTACGATGCCGGAAGGGTCGTTCAAACCTACAGTAATGTTTTTTGGATTGACTAACTTGCCAGTGATCTTTCAAGCTATGATGAACAAGTTGCTAAGAGATCTGATCAATATAGGAAAAGTAGCCACTTTTATTGATGATGTGATAATTGGAATGGAGACAGAGGAGGGACATGACGAAATAGTGGTAGAGGTTATTAGGAGGCTGGAAGAAAATGATCTATATGTAAAACTAGAGAAGTGTAGATGGAAGGTTAGGGAGGTAGGATTCTTGGGAGTAGTAATAGGACTGGAGGGGATTAAGATGGAAAAGGAAAAGGTGAAGGGAGTGTTGGAGTGGCCAACAAGTGTGTCAAAGAAGTGCAGAAGTTCTTAGGATTGGCTAATTATTACCACTGATTCATTAAGGGTTTTGTATCAATAGCTAGGCCACTACATGATATAGTGAAGAGGAATAAGAAGTGGGAATGGACAGAGAAGCAAGAGAAAGCATTTGAAGAGTTGAAGAGGAGGTTTACAAAAGAACTGGTGCTAGCGGCACCAGACCTAGATAAGAAAATGTGAATGGAGGTAGATGCGTCTGATTATGCGACAGAAGGAGTTTTGTCAATGGAGTGTGAGGATAATTTATAGAGACCAGTGGCATTCCTTTCCAAATTGTTGAATGAAACGGAAAGGAATTACAAAATTCACGATAAGGAGATGTTGGCAATTATTAGAGGGTTGGAAGCTTGGAGACACTTGTTAGAAGGGGTGTAGTTCAAATTTGAGATCTGAACAGATCATAAAAATTTGAGATCTGAACAGATCATAAAAATTTGGAGTACTTTATGAAAGCGTAGAAGTTGAATAGGAGACAAGCTAGATGAGCATTGTATTTGTCTTGATTTGACTTTACTCTGAAACATGTGCCAGGAACAAAGATGGAAAAAGCAGATGGATTAAGTAGGAGATTGGATTGGAAAGTAGGGGTAGAAAAAGACAATGAAAATCAAGTATTTATTAAAGACAATTGGATTTGTAGCTTACAAGAGGTAGTAATAGAAGGACCAGAAGTAGAGTTATTAGAAAAAATAAAAAAAGCCAGGAGTAAGGACAAAGATGTAGTTAGAGTAGTAGAAGAGATGAAGAAGACAAAGGTTAAAGAGATAAGAGAGAACGAATGGAAGATAGAAGGGGAGCTAATGTTGAAGAAAGAGAAGGTGTATGTACTGAAAGATGAAGAATTGAGAGCAGAAGTAATCTGGTTACATCACGATGTACTGGCAGTGGGACATGGGGGACATGTTATGAACTTAAGTCTTTTAGAGTTAGATGAAAGAACAACTCTTGTATTGAGTAACATAAGAGAACTCAATAGAGATCCCTTTACAAAGTAGTCTACCTTATATACTACTATCAATGGTCTGTGCTCACTACTGTGCACCCTATCCTAAATGACCATGTGTAGAACATGAGGTCAACATATGTTGGCCATGTTGTATAACGTTATTTGTTCTCAAACCTTCTGCTAAGTTCTTCTATGTCCTGTAATCTATCTTGTGACTATGCTATCAGATTGTGACTGCTGTGACAGCGTGACTGATCAACACTAACCCTAGTTGTTCTAAAAATAGAAAATAGAAAAATAAATCAAAAAGAAAATAGAAATAAAAAGAAAAATAAAATAAACCAAGTCCAACTTTCTCAATCTTGACAGAATGTTGGAAGATGGTGGAGTTGGTAACAAGGAACTACTGGTGGCTGGGAGTTATAAGAGATGTGGGGAGATATGTGGAAGGATGTGATTTGTATCAGAGGATGAAAAACAGAACAGAGGAACCAGTGGGTAAATTGAAGTTGATTGAGGTGCCTGAGAAGCCATAGACATACCTAACAGTGAACTTCATTACAAAGCTACCGGTAGTAGCAGGAAAAGATGCAATCCTGGTAGTTTGCAACAGATTGTCCAAAATGATGCATTTTGTAGCAACAACTGAAGAGACATCAGCAGAAGGTTTGGCAAGGTTATTCAGAGATAACATATAGAAGCTATATAGATTACTGAAGAGTGTGGTATTGGATAGGGGATCCCAGTTTGTGGCGGAGTTAACAAAGGAGTTGAACCGAATGCTGGGAATAAAAACAAAATTGTTAACAGCGTTCCACCCACAAACAGATGGGCAGATGGAACAAATAAACTAGGAGTTGGAGCAATATCTGAGGTTGTTCGTGGAGCACAGACAGAGGGACTGGCCAGAATGGCTGGTGACAGCCGAGTTTGCAGTGAACAATAAAGCTCACATAGCAACTAAGATCTCGCCATTTATGGCAAACTATGGAAGAGAATTGAGAATGGGGGGAGATATAAGGAAGAAGGGAAAAGTAGAAAGCACAACAGAATTTGTGAAAAGAATGAAGAGAGTACATGAGGAAGTAAGGGCAGCAATGAAGAAGACGTAAGAAGAAATGAAGAGGTATACAGATTGAGGAAGAAAAGAAACAGAAGAATAGAAGAAGGGGAGGATAGAGTCATGCTAAGTATGAGAGACTTAGTATTTAAGGAAAGACTAGTACGAAAGTTGACAGAGAGATATGTGGGGCCATATGCTATAGAGGAAGTAGAATCATCAAACGCAGTAAAATTGCGATTACCATCTTCAATGAGAATTCATCTGGTAGTTAATGTAAGCTGGATAGTTCAGTATAAGGAGCAAGTAAAGGGACAGAAGAAGGAGGAAGGAAAACTGATTGAGGTGGAAGGAGTAGAAGAATGGAAAGTAGAAAAAATACTGAATAAAAGAAAAATAAGGGAAGTGGAGAAGTATTTGGTTCGATGGAAAGGATTCACAGCAGAAGAAGATACCTGGGAAAGAAAGGAGGATTTGAAGAATGTAGGGGAGGCCTTGGAAGAATTCAAAGGGAAGATGAATGCAGAAGTAAGGAGACAAGAGAAAATAGACATGGCAAAGGAGAGAGATTTCAGAAGGGGAGAACTACCAGAGAAGTTTACGGCAAAAATATTGTATGGATGGGATAATGGAAAATTTGAGGAGGAATATTTGAAGAAGTTAGAAAGGAATTGGAGAAGATGGAAGGCAGTTTCTCTAGAGGAGAAACCTTAAGAGGGGGGGTAATGTCAAGTTCACAAATGGTGGACTTAGGTTCTCTTTATTTTATTTTTTATTTTTATTTTATTTTAGTTTTATTTTTCTATTTTTCTATTTTAGAACAGCTAGGGTTAGGATTAGAAGTGATTTGTCACACTGTCACATCAGTCACAATCTGATAGTGTGGTCATAACAGTGGTCACGAGACTTGGAGAACAAAGTAGAAGGTTCTAGAACAAATAATGTCATACAACATGAATACTACATGTTGACCTCATGTTCTATATATGGTTATTTAGGGTAGGGTGCACAGTCGTGAGCTCAGACCATCAGTAGTAGTATAAAAAGTAGACTAGTTTGTAAAGGAATCTCTATTGAGTTCTCTTGTATCACTCAATACAAGAGTTGTTCTACTGTCCAATCCTAAGGGCTTTAGTTCATAACAAATATAGGATATAGAGAAAGCAATATTATTTTTAATGCTCACATCTAAGATAACAATGACTATTCTTGGATCTAATGAAGATTTGAGTATTATTTTATTGAGTTTCTTGTAATAAGTATCTTTGCTTTTATTTGAGCAATAATCAGCATTATGAATAGATATACAACTAGGAAAAATATCAATTAGTCTATAACCCAGACAAAGGATTGAGTTCAGAGGGTCAAATGTTGAGAAGATTCCATATAATCAATTATTGATGTCAGTAATAGAGCCTTTGATTTTTTGTTACTGCTTGGAAGTTATATTTCTTAGTTGTTAGGAGTACAATATGAAGTACATATATAGTACTAGCCAGATGTCAAAGCTAAGCTTGACATTGCATACTTTTAGCATAACTGGTTTAGTAGCTGGTCTGTTCCTAACATTAGTGTAAGATGATGGAGTATAGACTTGGAAGTGTGGTTTCTTTCTAACAGCAACTTGATAATGTAATTACATGGAAGAGTGGCTATTTACAATTGATTTCTACCACTCAGCTTTCGTAAATAAAGTTGTATGGAGATTAGACTAGCAATAGTCTTTATTCCTAATGTTGGGGATGTATGAAACATGCTAAGAATCCATATTGTGGCTTGTCTTTGTATTCTCTTGAATACTTTAATATCAAGAACAAAAGAAGTGGACTTAATATTTTTCTATTCACATTGTTATTTTCTTTTCGATCTATTTTCTTTTATTCTATTTTTAGAACTAGGGTTAGGGTTAGAGTGACAAGATCACGCTGTCACACAGAAGGTCACATCAGATGACATGGTCACAAGTCACATGATGCCTGGAAGGATGTAGAAGGTTCTGGAAGGATAATACCATACAATATGTGATACACATGTTGACCTTAAGGCATACATATGGTTGTTTAGAGTAGGCTAGAAATAGCTCGCACAGACCATTAGGTATTTGTATATAAGGTAGACCATCCTGTACAGAGTTCTCTATCGAGTTCTCTTGTGTAAACCCTATACAAGGTTCTTCTTCTGTCTAGCACTAAGGGCTTAAGTTGTAACACTTAAGAGGATAAGATAACAGTGCTTTGTTATAATACCACAACAGAAAACTACAAAGAGTGATAGGAAGAATATATGTCCTGTAAAGAAGGTGTTTCTAATAAGGTAGAAGTTTCTGATTCAAGTTTCCCAGCATTTTCATGTACTTGACTGTAGAGAGAGCTTTGTTTACATAGAAGTCAATATGTTGTTGAAAAGACAATTTTTTATTGAAGATAAATCCAAAATACTTCTATATGTCTTTGGGTTGAAGAATAAGGCTACTGGTTTGGCTAAGGTCCAATGCTGAAGGATTGAATATTCCATGTGATCTAGAAAAGTGAAATATTTCAGTTTTCCTATGTTCTACTATGAGTCCAAACTGGTTTAGTAGCAATGACATAATATTGTAGCAACAAAAGAAATTGACATTCGTTTTAATGAATGATTTCTCTTGAGAAATGAACAGTTCATTATCTACAAAAGAAAGAAATAAAGCCAGAATATTTAGATTTTTTAATCTTTTTTTGAAAATGTGAAAAATTGGAGCAATGAAAAGAGCAGATAATATAGGAGAGAGTGCTGATCCTTGACTAACACATATATCCACAGAGAAAGGAGATGACATAAAAACATTCCACAAATAATGGGTTTTCCTGCCTACTAAATAATTAGAAAGAGCTTTTTAGTGCAACTTAGTTTGTGAAAATCAGTCTACTGGTTGTGAAGATATAAGCTAAATGAAGTTTGTGACAATTTTGACAAATAATGATCTTATATAGCATGTTCACTATATATTAACCTTATGTTACATGACAGCTGCTTCTCTCTCTCATACCACCATCTTGTATGGTAGCATCTAATAGAGAAACTGTGAATACATATATTTCTTTCAACAATTCAGCTATGTGTCAGGAATGGTTCATACTGGGAGTGAAAGTCTGTGAAATTGGCTTAGAGATATACAAACTTGTAGAACAACCTTGGCTTCAGCTTATATGCTGCACCATCTGTCTATCATGATCACTCTGAGTAGAGGTTTTAGTGGTGAGACACTGACAGGAGTAGGACTCTGCCATGGGAGACTGAGTTGGATAGAAGTATTCTTGTTATGGAAAACAGGATAGCCAGATTGTTGCATCACCACTGCGAGGATGTGTTGTGAGAAAGATGGCCATCATGGAAGACAGGCCTGTATAATAAAGATTGAGAAAGCAATATCATCATGGAAATGTATTTTCTAGATGGGTGGACTTGGCATATAACATTATGTCTAACTCAGTGGAGGTTAATACTAGCTTTAAGGATATCAATATGGATAAGCCAAGAGGCAGATTCTTGTTATTGAGCCTGAATGTGTCAAGAGGAATGTTAACTCATTCTGACATTTTTTCTATTCCCTATGTCAGCAGAATGGAGGCTCAAAACAATGATTCCTCCTGATTTAATCAAATTGAGCAGGAAAAAATTACAACTATTCTATGTATCTCCCAAGGGGGAGATTCCAAGTGACCAGAATGAAGATAGAACCAATAGTTTCAGCAACTCACTTTTTACATGTGTTGAAGATGATGTTAATAATAGTAATAATGATCCTGATCTGCTATGTGGCCTTGACATGTTTTCCATCCCTTATTCTAATTCAGACCTTGCTGACTCCAAATTATGGGATAGCAATCTACACCTATTTTATTATTTGGAATGATAGAGCAATCCACTGACAATGTCAAAAATATTATCAAGTTGTTAAATTGAATAGCCTCTTTTATTGATAAGAGAAATCTTGAAAACTATAGGGAACTTGATTTCTCTTATTTCAAGGGCTTCAGCCAAGCAGCATAGAATCTTCTAACAGCAGTATATAAGTGCAGTTGGGATAAACTGAAGATTAACAACAAAAATTTTCTGCTCAGTTCACAAAGAATATGAACTCTAATGCATTAAACAAGAAACCCAAGAATACTTTGTCATCAAAGCTTGTTGAATTCTCCAACCTCCCTACTCCATTAGTACCACCATCTTCCATTTCTCCCAGATCCTCCAAGAAAGAACTTAACAAGTCAAAGTTCTATGGCAAAAACAAGAGTGTCAACACTATGAATTGCTTTGACAGGAAAGAAGGATAATCATATGTGCAAGCATCATCTGGGAACATGAAAGAGATTTTTAAAATCAAGGAAAATTTCTCCCAACTCTTGTCAAAGAAAATTGTTATGATTTAATGACCTTAGGGTTGATCAAAGAAGAAAACCTTGTATTAGGGTTAACACAAGAGAACTCAATAGAGAGCTCTGTACAGGATTGTCTACCTTATATACTAAAAGTCCATGGTCCATGCTCTACTACTTTAAACTACCCTAAATAACCATATGTTCACCTTAAGATCAACATATGTTAAACATGCTGTATGACATCATTCTTCTAGAACCTTCTACATTCTTCCTTTGCTACCACCTGACTTGTAACTGTATTATGTGACATGTGATCATGTGTCAGTGATGTCATGCTAAACCATAACTCTAAGTTCAGAAGGTAAAAATAAAAAGAGAGAAGAAAAGAAAAGTAAAGTAAAAGATATTAGCAAAAACTCATGTTCAAGCTTTGTAATTCTGACAAAAATCAAAGAAGTTCATAAGATGATCAATGGAATGGGCAAACACAAGCCCCATATCAACATGATTACCAAGGGTCCTTTCTAAAAGCAGATTATTGTCTCTATAGGCAGTAAGAATATTGTAGTGTTTATAAAAAATTTGAGTGAGCATATTGTTAACCTCAACTGAGCTTTCAAGGAAATCAAGTCAGATACCATGGTCAACTTCATATGCTCCAACTACTATGGCCTTATTATCACATCCAACAAGGTAGCATTTTAGTCAAATCTTGATGTAGTCAAAAAATATGTGAAAAACATCAATTCAGTAAACTCTAATGATGTCCAAAACACTTGTCTCTCCCAATCCAAGTCATACCTGAAGATACTTGATATTCCATACTTCATTGAGGATACTAACATGCCTATGGATTCTAGTATGATGGAAATAGTTATCAAATCCATGCACATCTTTAACAATATTCATATTACATTAGAACCATGAGTTATCAAATTTTCTCTAAAGCCAGATATGACTATCATCTGAATCAACATCTGGAACTCTCAGAATGATATATCTGCCAAAACTCTTATAAATTGATGCTTTAACATAGGAAATTACATTGCCACAGTATGAGGTACCAATATGAACTCTGGAGTTCTCCAATGTAAGAATTGCTGAAAATGAAGATACATAACCTTTGCTTGTCAAGCTCAAGAATCAAGATGCATAAAACATAATGGCCCTTATAAATCTGGACATCATTGTTACTTTGCCTAGTATTGTAAAGTGAACTTCAAGACCAACTTACTATGTTCTCACTTCTTTAAATGCTTAAACTGTAAAGAAGAGCACCAAGCCAACTTATACAACTGTCCATTCTGGAGACATTGATTTAACAAAGAATGGCATGCCAAGAAATATCAAGAAATCCAGGAGACTAGGAAGCAATCAATTTGATCAACTGTAAGCAGTGTTCAAGTATATTTATCAAAAGTCTCAAGGTATTCTCACAAAATGTTCAAAAGAACAAGGCCCTTATGGACTTAATATTGGAGACACAAAAAATTTTTGATATTCTTTTTATTCAAGAACCTCCTTAGTTATTTATATGCACCATTTCAAGTTCTTCTAATGAGAAGGGTGATAAAGTTATAGGTACCTCTAACTATCTGAACTGGATTATATTTTCCAGGTCAATTTCTGATGAGCATGATTACCTGAGGGTTATTTCATGTATCAATGTCCATCTTATCGCTATATATTTTTCTTTATGAAAAGACATTTTTAACTATAGAGACATTTGTTGTTTTTCCTTTTTCAATAATAGTACTATTTTTTTCATGATTAACATCTACTCAGATAGTGACAAGTCTGCTTTAAAGTATCTTAAAAATACTGAAGCCAATCTTTGAAATGTTCTAATTATGGCAGAAGATTTCAATATTAGAGATAGTGTTTGAGACTCATCTTTTTCTTTTCATTTATCTCATAGTGACATTTTACTGGAAATTGCAGACTCTTTCAATCTTTATCTCTCATCACCTATCCAACAGGTTCTTACTCAATACTCAGATGACAACAACAATGCAAACTTGGTTATTAACTTATTCTTTCTATAACCTGGTTCAATAGAACTCAACAATTACAGTATTTTCCCAGAACTTTGTTTTTCATTGGATCATGTCACTCTCACTGTTAACGTTATCATTGAAGAGAAATTTATCCAAAACAAAAGATAGTCTATTGTAAATAATAGCAAAGAAGAAGTAAAATTCATAGATGAACTCATCTAAGGAATCAAGAATATGAACACTTCAAATATTTGTGATAGGAATTCTCTCAAGCAGATAGTCCAAGAATATGCTGATTTATCAGAGTCATCATAGTTTAAACACTTATGCCTAGTTAATATAACGAGGTAATCTAAAGATTGGTAGAACAAGAGTTGTCAAAAAAACTCATAACTTATAGAATATCCAAGAGAGTTGAGAACTAGAAAGACTTCAGAAGAATAGTGAAGAAGACAAAAAACATCTTCTTTGATAACAAGATTCAAGAAATTGCATCAAGGAATTGTAGGCCTTGGGATTTAATGAACTGGGTCAAGAAATGAAAATTACCAGTAACAGAAGCAATTCAACATAACAGTCAGCCTTGTATCAAGATCAAAGATCTTTGGCAAGCACTACATTAAATATTCAATTTGGCACAAAGTTAACAAATCAACGAGTTGCTACTAAATGAAATGTAAGCCAAACAACCTTTGTTATGGAATTATTTTTCAAGAAAAGAATTTATAAGTGTTATTGATAAGTACAATAACTCCTCTGCCTTGGGCCCTAATAGAATTTCATGGAGGATATCTCAAAGCAATTGTCAAAGATGATAAATTTTTGGAGAACTTTGTTAATATTGCTAACATGTTTATTGAATTAGGTCATTGGCTAACACATTTCAAAATATCCTCATCCATCATTATCCCTAAGCTTAACAAGGCTTTCTATAACTCTTCTAAATCTTTCCACCCTATTGTCCTTTTGAACATGCTGGGAAAATTGATCAAGAAAGTTATTGGTGAATGCTTACAATTTCATATGATAGCAAACAACTTTGTCCATCCTTATCAACTTGGAGGACTCAAACAATGCTTGATGATAGACATGGGCATATTTATTACCTATCTAATTTGTTTAAGTTGGGTCAAGAACCTTTGGACAAACACTCTGGCATTTGATATCATCCAGTTCTTCCCATCTCTTAACCACTAGTTGATTCCTCATATCTTGGACAAAGTAGGATTCAATCTGAAAGTTTCCCTTTTCTTTTTCGATTATTTAGTGGGTGGAATAGTATTTATGGAATGGTTTCACTTGTCCCTCTTTCTATACAGATGTAGGAGTAGGTCAAGAATCTGCTCTTTTCCTGATTCTATCAGTTCTTTTTATTACACCTATTTTTCACATTTTTGAAAAAAGAGTTAAAAATTTAAGGATTTCTATATCTTTTCTTTTATTTATAGATAACAGTCTTTTTATTTCACAAGAAAAATCTTTGGAAAAAACAAATGCTCACCTCTTTTGCAGCTACAACATTATTGTTTCCCTATTAAAACAATTTGGTCTCATTATTGAACATGAAAAAACTGAAGTTTTTTATTTTTCTAGGTCACAAGGTCTATTTGACCCTCCCCTACTGGACCTTAGCAACATTAGAGGGCCCATCCTTTGCCTCAAAGATTCATGGAAGTATTTGGGGTTTATCTTCAATAGAAAACTCACCTTTCACCAAAACATTAGATTTTATACCAAAAAAGTACTTTCCACAGTCAAGTGCATGAAAATGCTTGGAAATTTGACCTAAAGACTTCTTTCCTGTCAGATATGCCTCTTCTATAGGACATGCATTCTTTCTATTGCCATTTATGGCTTCTTATTATGGCACTACAATAAAGCACTATTATCATATCTGCTTAAAGAGCTAAACAAAATACAACAAAGAGCTGTGCTATGGATTACAGGTGCTTTTCACACTTCTTCCACTTTGGGTATTAAGGCTATTGCATACCTAATACCCTATCTTTGAAAACTGAGTGGTAGACATCAATTATAAACATCTACACTCCCCTATAATCATGCTATTAAATTGCTTCTTGAGAGAAGATATACTCCATTCTCTCAACTTCATTGTTTCTCCTTGGAAAACATGACCTCCAAGCAATAGTAAAAAATCAAGAGTTCCATTGTTGATGCTAACAATTGTCTTAATGGACTTTTTTCATCTTTTGACTCTCTAAATAGTGAATTTCATCCAGGATGTAGATTAATTGACAGTTTTTCTAGTCGCTTTGCCTTTCACAAAGTTGATTGCCACTTGGATAAGAGCAAAACAGCTCATTGCAACAAACTTGACAAACTCGTTCTTAACGCATCATCAGATCCAAATACAGTTGTTGTCATAGCAGATGCCAGTGTCAACAATAATGTTGCTACATCCATTGCCTATGTTCACTCCTTTAATAACCCCTTGAAGAAAATACTTCATCATGCCATTAATATTACTTCAACAGAGGTGAAACTATTTGCAATCAGATGTGGAATCAACTAGGTGGTTCAAATACCTAGTTTCCCACATATCATTGTTATCACAGATATTCTCTATGCAGTACATAAAAATATTTGACTCCTTCACACATCTCTATCAACTCTAATCAGTAATAATATCCAAGGACCTTTGAGTATTCCTCAATAACCACATGGACAATTCTATAGAATTTTGGAACTGTCCTAGCAATAAAAAATGGCATTTCCATTTGTTAGTGGATAAAGAAACAAAGAAATTCAAACTCATTCCACTTTATCCTTGTAAAATGTCATAAGACTTTGATAAGAAGGAGGAATGTGACAATATCATTAAAGAATTGCATACAACTTTCAAAATGTTGAATCTCAAGAGAAGAAACTTTCTTAACCTCTTAAACAATGATCTGTTTATCATTGAACTCTCCTATATAAAAGGAGGTCCATAGATCAAACAATTTGGTTTCTCAAATTCACTGTGTGCTTGAGCTACTAGAGCCATTCATATCTAATGGTCTGTATTGTAAGTACTGTACCATGTGACAGACTACCTTCTATAGTATATATAGGAGCTTGTATGAGTAGATCTACTCTTACCTGAATATCAGCCTAGCTTTTGGAACACTTATCTAGTTTAATAAGTGAGATCATCTTACAGTTTCTTATAATCTCCATAGAACTCTAAACCTGATTTCCAAGGACTTTAGTGTACTAAGAGTAGTTACCCATCTCCTCCAATCCTTAGATAGCCTTAGTATCAGTATTTAAAATATTTAGATACTTTATAACTTCTTAGCTTGAAAATTCACTAGTGTAGTGTGCTTTTCTAAGTGCTTATGCTCAGAAGTTTGACTTTCTCCATGATCTGCTTCCTATTATAATTCTATTTCTAAATATAATCATTATGTAGAGGCACAGCATATCTGATAAAGCCAAGGTTATTTCAGATTTATATCTACAGACATCAAATAATGTTCCTATATTTTTCTAATGTCTTTTGCAATTTTCCTATGGATAGTTTCTTCTTTTGTATATGTTCCTTACCTAATACCTTATAGATAATGCATGATCTTTAAAGTAAGTTAGCATTAGTCTCACACAGACTAACTAGCTGGTATATATAAGATAGACACTTTGTACTATAAAATCTATTAAGTTTTCTTATGTTAATTCAATACAAAGTTCTTTTGTTGACTTAACTCTTAGTTTTCAACTATAACAGTTTGGCCCTTCTTTTAGCTTAGTAAAAGACTTTAACAATATAGACAATATCTTACAGACTAGTATGCAATAGAAAGAAGAGTTGGGCAACTGCCACTACCTAACCTGCTTACTCTCCAAAAGTTTTAGTTTCAATCTCTGCATAATGACCACTTTCTCCTAGTGTCTATCAGAAGTCTTCTACAGAAACCAAGCTCTAGATAAAGCCTTAACTTTCCCCTGTATAAGCAACAGTTCAAATTGGTCTTTGTTAAGAAGAACTTTGATATTCTTACAGATTATTGCAAGTAAGATCATGCCATTGAGCTTGTCTCTAGTGCAGAGCCTAAGTATTTTAAGGTATATTTCCTATTCCCCATAAAGTAGTCTGAGTTGGACAAGTTTCTTGTTAAGATTCTGATAGTCTTGTGCCAAGTGTAAGAATCCATCCTTTTTCTTAATAAAAAACACCAGTACAGCCATAAAGGGCATATTTATCCAGTATAGAGGTTCTTAACATGCTTACTGTAAAGGGACTCAATTCTTCATTAATACTGAACTCCAGACTCCATAGTCTTTTCTATAGACTTCTCTGTCCTCATCTACTGCTGGAGAATACCATTGAACTTATGGACCCTCTTAGCCTTCACTGCTGAACCTCATGCTTGCATACTACCTCCTCAAATAACCTCTGAGATTGATGCTAGTTGTCTTCTATTAATATCAAAGTACATCCTGCCTTTCTAAGTAATGTTCTAGACAATTATACCTATGTTTCTGACCATCTGCACACTATTATTTTAATAGTTAGCTTAGTATATATTCTGCTAGATTGGAATAGACAGTAGAGTATTTAGAATAGCAATCACCATTGAAAAACCTTATCCTGTTCTCTTAGATTTTTCTAAAGGTGAGTTGTACTTGATTACTATATCCCATAATATATACTTAGATTTTCCTGAAGACACAACTTTGCTAATACTCTGCAGAATCTTCTCTTGGGAACCTTGAAACATTGTAAGTTTGGTAGTCTTAGATTATTTACTTAATATTTTGACCTCTCTCTCTCTTTTTCATCTTTTGACAGATGCTAGTCTCCAGCAATTATTCCATGATCCCTGTCAACACCAACAAGGCTCTAGAACTTCTCCAGCATCATTTATGAGAAGTAGCTGAGTTCCAATATATCTTGAAACACAACACCAATAGTATTCTTGTTAGTTTTATAAGCCAACTCCAAGACCTGCCACTACTGATATTCTGTATTTAGAAATCCTTCCATTGTTCTTGACCTCACATATTACTCCTACTGGACTTGAGTGGAAATTCAAAAACCAGAAGTGCCTTTTTGAGCTTGTATATCTGCTTACCTACTAAACAATTCACTTGCAATTAGGACAAGATTTTTTGGGCCCTATTCTTCTTTAAAAGTGGCTATACCTCTAAATGGTTAGAAAGTTTCTTTTACAAAGAGTCCATTACCAGTATCTTCTCCATTGCCATTTGGCCTGAGTTTGAGCAGCTCTTCTAAGAGCATCTCTTTCTAATCAATGCTGCCACCAAAGCTGTAAATAAGTGTCACATCCCATTCCAACCATATCTGTTCCAACCTATGGATAATATTTTCTTTCTTATTTGCACTCACTAATCTCTTTCAGTACAGATTATACCTTCTCATTCTATCTTGGATATCCTTGCTGGCCTTTGTTAACTCTATGGACCTCCATCTTCTAATATTCAAGAATTACTAGAAATTAGGATAACTTGCTTAATAACCTCCATTTCAGATAACTACTTTAGGTAGCATATCTAGTATATAATCTGGTAGTTTACACTATATTAGTTATCTTAAAAATCAACTAAAACTAACACTCACTTCCAGTGTTAGCAATGACATATCTTGTCATCCTCCAGTAGTTTTTCACCTGTTAAACCCCTAAGTTTCTGTTCCAAAATATGTGACTAGTGTGACTAGTAGAGGTATAGCATACAAGCTAGATCCAAAGATTGTTCTGATCTATTTTTTGAATTCTTAGATAATATATTAATCACTTGTTTCAGACTTCCAAGATGTTCTAGTGGATCTTGGATAATGAGATGTGAGCTACATCTAACAATAAGTTAGAAGGGACTAGTTATTACCAAGGGAGTCATGTGGTAGAAGACTATCTAGATGGGTTCCAATCTCTAATATCTGAAGTTGGTTACATAAACCCATACATTATAGTTATTAAGTTTGATTACAGTCTTTGAATAGCAATTCAGAACTAGATTGTGATATTACAAGTCAGAAGATCTGAAAACACTGATCCCACTATCTATTTTGAAGCTGTATACAAGATTAACCAAGCTAAACAAGCAAATAAGATATTCCAATCTATCCAGTGGACTACCTCTTTTCTACTTTTTAACCTCAAAGCATTATAGGGCTCTTCAGTTATTCTAATCCTTAGACAGCCATTTCTACTACATTATTATCCTCACATCAAATACTACTGGTTCTTTTTCAAGGTATACTTTAAATATAGACACTGTCCAAAAACTCTACTTCACCCCTGCCAAAGTATGTTACTGCTGTGGAGATCTAAACTATGTTGTCTGTGACTGCTTAGTAAGGTTAGATATTAGGTAATTAACTACTGAGCAATGAGAAAAACTGATAGAGAACTTGAACTCATTTAAGGATATAGAGATAGTACAGCAATTAAAGCCTGCAAAACTAGAGAATTCAGATTTGGATTATAATAGTCAGAACTTTGTGTAGAATAACTAGCAACATGTGTGCTACAGCTGCTGAATAATAGATTTGCTGTGTTATCAATAGAAGAATACAAAGAAAACAGTGATCTAGAAGATGTACTTGAGTTTCTGGCCTCTTTAGCTTCCATGCTCTCTGTTCACTACCCTAGATAGAAAAAAAGGCTCTTTTCCTGTCCTACTATTAGTGCTCTCAATACCTATAGAATCTTCCTATCTCTCTCAGTCTTCCTGAAAACCACCAATACATTTTAGTTTTTCTCTATATGAGCCATAGTTAACTCTGAAACTACCAGAATCTTTATCAGTAAGAGCTTTGTCAACAAGTACTGCCTAAACATTCAAAAACTGCACAAGCATGTACTTGTCCATAATGTTGACAGGACTCTAAATGAGACTGGACAGATATTTGAGATAGTAAACATTGTCTTGTAGTACAAGATTTATACAAAGCAGATCTTTCTAGTAGTCTTAAGTCTTGGCAAGCAAGACCTCATTCTCAGATTTATATAGTTGAAGTTCTACAACTTTGAGGTCAACTGGCAGAAGAGAGAGATCCTTATGACCTGTTGTTTTATCTACAGTTCTAGTTTTCAGAAGATCTGCAAGGCAGATAGGTTGAGAGTGCAAGCCTTTAACATGTGTTATTCTAGTCTCTTTCTGTAGTGGTAAAAGACTATGAAGATGAAGGTTTGCTAAAAGCTAACTCTGTGAAGTTCTTTACCAAGGCTAATAACTGCCTTTGTATAACAATGATTTAATCCCAAGATATTGGACCTCTATGCTACTACTACAACCTCTTAGTATTTCTTGTTGATCTTTAGACAAGCTCAAATTGCTACCAAGACTGCCTCACAGCTTCTACTATATGTTTGAGATTTGAGTTGGTATTTGCTAAGAAAGACTTTCACATACTCTCAGACTACCATTAGTAATATTATTCTATTGAACTCATGCCTAGTACAAACCTTAAGCCCTCTAAAGTCTATCTCTTTTTGCTGGCAGAGTAGTCTGAGCTTGATACTTTTCATGCTAAGAACCTCTACACTAGTTATATACATTCCTCCAAGTTCCCAATAGCTGTACTGGTATTTTTTATCAAAAAGAAAGACAGCTATTTATAGTTGGTTCAGAATTATTGGATGTTAAATGCTGTGATAGTAAAGAATAAATATTCATTCTCACTGATCTCTGAACTCATGTCTAAGCTTCAAAATACCAGGTATTTCATGAAACTAGATATATGCTAGGGATTCAACAATGTCTACATAAAGCCTGTGAATGAGTGGAAGACTGTCTTTTATACTAACTGTAGTCTTTTTGAACCCCTTATAATGTTCTTTGGCATGACTAACAGTCTTACTATGTTTTAAAATATAATGAATGATATTTTTCAGGACCTTATAGTAGAAGAGATTACAATAATCTATCTGAACAACATCCTTATCTTCACTTGGACCTTAAAAGACTACTACAAGGTAGTTTGTAAAGTTCTTGAGATTTTGGCCAAGCACAAGCTGTTTTTGCACCTTGAGAAGTATGAGTTCAACAAGTAGCAGACTGAGTATTTAAAACTATATGTTATGATTGAAGACTCAGAGTTAAGTCAATAAAGAAATCTTGTATTAGGTCAACATAAGAGAACTTGATGGAGTTTCTAAGTATAATATATCCTACTTATATATGCTAGGCTGTTGGTCTATGCTACACTGAATCTAGCCTACCCTAAAAAGCATATATATATCACATACTATTGGTATGTGGTATGACATCATTATTTCAGAACCTTCTATATCCTTCTGTGTAACATTTAATCATATGACTGTAATATATGATAGATGTGTGATACTATATTATGTCATGTGACATCATACTAACTCCTAATCCTAAGTCTGAAAATAAGAAAATAATGAGAAAAGAAAATAGAAATGAGAAATGAAATGAAAATAAATTAAGTCCACTGTCTTCAATTCTGACAGTTGATTTCTCAAGATTAAGTAGCAATGGATCCTGTCAAGGTCACTAGAGTTTGTGACTGGCCTACACTGTATAGTCATATGGATATACAAATGTTTCTGAGATTTATCAACTTTTATTACAAGTTCATCCACAGCTTTTTCAACATAGCCCATTCTCTTTTTGACATCACTAGTACCAACATCACTCAGATTTGGGGTCTAGACTAGTAGCATGTATTCACTGTATTAAAAACAGTGATTATTATACAGCTCTAGTCTTGGCCTCACCTAATATTTCAGTACTGTTTAGAGTTGAAGTATATAGCTTGGACTTTGCTATGGAAGCAGTCTTGTCTTAGTAGTCTAATGAGGTCAACAAGTGGCATTCTGTTGTATTCTTTAGCAAGTCATTATTCATAATCAAGCACAACTATAAGATCTATAATAAGGAGATGCTAGTAGTCATCTGAGCTCTTGAGAAGTGGCAATACTTTTTAGAAGACACAGAAACCCTAATGGAAATCTGGACTAATTACAAGAACTTGGAGTACTTTATAATAGCTAAGAAACTCAACTACAGACAAGTATAGTAGTTGTTATATCTAACCAGATTTGATTTTAAGCTGTACCACTGTTTTAGGAGGTCAATGGGTAAGTTCAATGTCTTATCTCAGAGGCCTAACTATAACACTAGTTCTAATGACAATCAAAATGTGATATTAATCAAGTTAGAGCTTCTCATAGTTTATATTATAGAAGGTATAGCAGTGAAAGATGAAGAGAAGACCTTTTTGACAGACATCTGCTGTGGGAACCAAATGAGCAAGCAAGAAGAGTCAGTGGTGAGAGCTGTGTAAAAGCTTCAATAGTCATTTATAAAATCTGTACATACTATAGAATAGTCTGGAAAAAGATAGTTTGCTCTTGTTCTTAGAAGTACATGATCTTCTCTCCATTCTTGACCCTAATGATATTTTTCTACTTGTGAGTGCTAATTTTCTTCATTTTTATTTGTTTTTATTGGTCATTCCTACTTGTGAGCCTATTTCTGAAGTCTTCTAATCACAAAATGACCTACTCACTTATTTGTGATATTTGAATCTTGGGTATACTCTCAGAGGTTTAGAAGTGAATTAGAAGATCAATAATAATGACAATGATGAAGAAGATCAATACAGATAACAATAATGATGAGGGATAAATGATGTTATTAAGTCTAAGATTTGATTCTCAGACATATACAAAATAGTGATGGTCTATATACAAGCTATTACCATTAGATGACCAAAACTGTTATTTATAATAGCAGATATCAGGCTAATTTTAGAAAGTAACTAATCATATTACTATATTGATATATTTGTATCTCTATGAATACTGATTACCATATGATGTATAATATATTATCAGAGACAGTTTGATAAGTGCTTTCCAATACAAGTTTGATCATGTAAATCTGTCTAGTCATTTCTAAAATAATAGCCAATGAAACTTGTAGTTACTAATGGTCTAATATCTCAGTAATCTGTTATTACTTTTGTATATACCCTACATATGTGTGAATAGCCATCATTTGGATATTTCCAGTGCAACTTAGTTTGTGAAAATCAGTCTACTAGTTGTGAAGATACAAGCTGAATG
>Ga0157363_1000639_pt1 | contig 27167 bp, 12 predicted proteins | sample AttsexASBM1_FD_111477 | JGI IMG/M metagenome (GOLD analysis project Ga0157363, IMG submission 111477) | Fungus gardens microbial communities from leaf cutter ant in Ribeirão Preto, State of São Paulo, Brazil - Atta sexdens ASBM1 | ecosystem: Host-associated > Fungi > Mycelium > Unclassified ... | reverse complement strand
TTGTGTGTGTGTGTGTGTGTGTGTGTGTGTGTGTGTGTGTGTGTGTGTGTGTGTGTGTGTGTGTGTGTGTGTGTGTGTGTACATATATATAGGGTCCCATTTTAAAAGATCCACTCAAATATCTCAGAGACACTACGTTAATTCGAAAAGTGTTTCAGAACAAAAGTTTTGTAATTTTGAAGGGAACATGCCGTTGTCAGGGCAAGATCACTTTGAATTTTTTAAATGGAACCATCAATTTTTCATTACATATTTTTGCAGCTTATCTCGAGAGCTTTCCAAAACACTAATTAAGTTCATTTTCATTAAGTAATGAAAGTATCGCCGACATTAGCATTACGCAAGATGTCCAATCAAAGTCATTAGAGATTGTTTCTCTTATTTTCATTTTTGCATTGAAAATTCATTTTTATGTATATACCTTGATCTTAACAAATGTTATTCAGACATGATCTTGAACAATATTCAAGAGGTTTTGGCCGCCGGTAATGTCGGCAGTACTGTAATTTTCAAGCCTTATAATTCGCAAAGTACTTAATGAAAATGAACTTAATTAGTATTTTGGAAAGCTTTCGAGATAAGTCGCAAGAATATATAATGACAAATTCCATTTAAGGATTCCATTTAAAATTCAAAGTGATCCCATAAAAAATAACTTTATTGTAATGTTTTGAAAAGCTCTTGACAGTTATTAGATTCTGAAATCAAAAATAGGGTATGCATTTAAAAAAAATCGATGTGATCTTGATCTGACTTTGGCGATGCCATCCAAGGTCAAACTGATAAGATCAACATAGATTTTTTTGAACCCTACAATTTTTGTCTGAAACACTTTTCTATAAAAAAGTGATTCCATAAAAAATTCAAAGTGATCTTATCCTGACTTTGACAATGCTACCGAAGATCAAATCAATAATATCATCTTATGTCCTCCACAAAACTTTCGTCTGAAACACTTTTCGATTTAACGCAGTGTTTCTGAGATATTTGAGTGGTCTTTTAAAATAGGACACTATATATATGTACATATAGTATATATACAGAGTGTTTTAGAAATAGTTGGCCAAACTTCAAGAGCATATTCCACTCATAATAAGGATGAAAAAAAGTCATATAAACATTGGTTCGGAAACGCTTCCTTTCCAAATTATAAATATTTTTTTATTATATATTTATACCTATATATTTTATTTTATACTTATATCTATATCTTATTTTATACTTATATCTATACTTTATTTTATACTTGTATTTATTTTTTATTTTATATTTATATCTATATTTTTATTACAAAATTTGCTGAAAATAATTTCCTTCCGCATCGATGCATACTTCACATCGATGTCGTAGACGTTCAAAAATTCTTGGAGTATTTTTTCACACGCAGCGATAATTTCGGAATACTTCCACAGTAGCAACAAGAATATCATACACGAGGGTCTTAAGGTGTCACCATAAAGAAAAATCCAAAGGATTCAAATCGGGAGAATGTTTAGGACCAAGCAATGGGTCCTCCTCTACCAATCTATTGATGTAATTATTATTCAATTCTCGAGCAATGCGGCTGAAATGTATTGGAGCTTCATACGTGAACTATATTTGATTGCGTATCTGTAATGAAACATCTTCTAATATTAGAGGGAATTGCGTTTCCAAAAATTGTCTGTAATTTTTACCATTAAGTATAGATAGAAAAATCGGTCCAAGAAGGAAATCTTCAATAATACTAGTCCATTGCACAAAAACGTAAGTATAAAATAAAATATAGGTATAAGTATAAAATAAAACAATATTTATAACTTGGAAAGGAAGCGTTCCCACGTTTATATGACTTTTTTCATCCTTACAATGAGAGGAATATGCTTTTAAAGTTTGGCTAATTATTTTTGTAACATCTTGTGTGCGCGCACGTGCGCGCGCGCGCGCGCGCGCGTGTGTGTGTGTGTGTGTGTGTGTATGTGTGTGTAGATTATTTCTTTTCAAGATTTAGTATATTGATTTATTTTTTTAAACTTACTTCGGGTAATCTGACAAGAAGATCATGAAATCGACCTGGCTGCTGAGGAGCGCTGTGCTCGACAAAACTTCGCAGACAGCTCATGTACCGTTCTTGTATCTGTTCTAATTCCAATGTACTTCCTCGTGCTAAGAAAGATAAGCGAAATTAGTTGAAATATGTGTTTGATATATTTCAGAAATTCGGGGAGTCAAATCATTATAACTGCAAATTGCAACTGAAATGTTGCATATATTCTGATTTTTCATTTCTTTCTATAAGTGAATTTCATTAATACGAGATAATAAAGCAGTAGTATAACCAAGAAGAACGTGATTCTATATGAAAAAATAAGTTGAAAACGTAATAAAGAATAAAATTTTATGAAGCTTTGTTTTAAGAAAATCAATGTTAAATATTTGCCATTAAGTACGCGTGCACTTAACATGTCTCGATTTAATGCATTTCTAGACTAGTATCTCTGTTCGTATTTATTATTGTATATTAATCTTTAAACCGTACACGTCCCTTGAGCACCTACTAATAGTACACAGATGCGAATTGGGATTTGACATATTTAATTGCAAGTCTTTCTTGAGGATTAAAACAAAAATTTGTTTAAAACTATTCTTTTCTGAGATATAATTTTCTCACAAATCCGATGGTATCACTTAAATTTAATGAAAAAGCATATTTAACGTTGGGATAAGCCGCGGTAATTATTCATGCGCAAGTGTCAGCAAATTTTTATGGTGCGAATTCGCACTAGCGTATTGTTTGAATTTAAATAATCGAGAATAAAAACAAGATATTTATATACATCAAAAATTATTTTATAAATAGTTGAAAATATTGTTCATTCAAACAGACAATTCTGCTCTTCGAAGTAAATTTTTATGAATGCTATCTAATATGTTCTAGTACTTTAATTTATCTATCCGTACCCGCCGGTGAAGGTATATTTAAAGTCGATTTTATGATTAAATCGTCATAAATATTTGTTCTCGCGGAATTTGTCGGTGTGAAACAATAGACACGTACGCATATATATCCGGATATAATATATAGCCAAGTCTGCCAAGATCATATATTACTATTTGTGTGCTATATTAGTTCAGTAGAATTAGAATTTCATCAAAAAAAAAATTGTAAACCAGCATTTCTCTATAAAAATCTTCGGAAGGCCATCAGAAAAGAAATGCATGTTTGAAATTTGTATAGGAAATATGCGAAAAAAAATCGAATAGTTGCAAAAAGCTTATTTTTCGCATACGAAAGATATTGTTTGTATGGAGAAAAATTTCATATGAAAAATGTAGATATTCAAAATACCTACAAAATGAGCAGGATTGTTAAAAAAAAACCTGTTTTTTTAACAACCCTGTTTTTATTTTAAAGAAAAAATTTTGTTTTTTTTATTTGGAGCAATGTTTGATTTATTTTGTTTTTTGAGCAACAAAAAATATGTTTTAAACAAGAAAAAAACGTGTTTCTTTTTGTTTAAAATTTTTTTGTTGCTTAAACAAACAAAAAATATTATGTGAATATTTGAAGCTAAAAAATAATAAATAACTGAAAAAATCAGTTATTTTTATTTATTATTATTTTTATTTTATATTACTCCTTATATGTTTCTTATGTGAGCGTCATTGAGCGCTTTTCCAAAGTGCGATACGAATTTCTTATCGATCTTATTGATCCTGCAAGTAAATCGGATTGATAAATCAAGAGTATTAGTTCATATTATCCATGCAGTCATGCCTGACGTTATATACTACCGAGCAAAAACTCCATTCGAAATTTATTTGAGGAAGCCATTAAATATGTTAAGCCAATAACATGGTGGCTTGCGCTAAAAAATAATATTAATATTATTACATTCGACTTAGTAGCACAATTCCATACAGCAATTGCTTTTTCTGCTGGCACAGAAAGATTGTTTTCAGCTTTTAGGTTAGTGCACCACAAAACTAACAAAGTTAGGCACTGAAAAAGCTTCAAAACTAGTAACAATTTTAAAGACATTGAACAAAAAAATAATCTAATTGAACACGAATATTGAGAATTGAGATTGTATAATCTGATCTTTTTTGAAAGTTTTTATATTTACAGTTATTAGTAGAAAAAAACTACTACTGAAGTAAAAGAAAGTAGTTTATACTTTATTAAAAGATTGACGAATTTTATTTTATTTTATATGTTTATAGTCTATATTTATGTAGTAGTACTAGTAGTAATATATGTATATATAAATAACTAAAAAAATTTTTTGCAACATATATATTATTTTTTGTTTCTTTTTTACAATTTCTTTTCCAAATCACATATTTTAATTGCAGTGTTTTAAAACAATTTTAAACAATAGTTTAAAATTGTTTGAAACAAAAGTGTTTTAAACAATAATGCCCAGTGTTTTAAACATGTTTTAAATAAATCGTTTTAAATGTTTTGTTTAAAACATAACAATCCTGAAAATGAGTCGTGGAAAATTAAGATCTATTAGTTAAGCAGAAAAAAAGTAAAAATCACCGAAAAAAGCTTTTTCTTTACTCGTTTTCTATTTATCGAGATTTAAACGCAAAGCTTTGAAATTCTTGTAAAATATAGTCTTCGTGAAAAAATCTAGCCCTAAACGAGCCTGAAATTCATTAGTTTTTGCAAAAAGCATTCGTTCATTAAAAACCTGTCTGCGGAGAACTTCATTTTTTTCATCTTTGAGCAGTCGCAGCAATTTAAAAGAATGATTTTGCTAAGTTTCTGCAAGGGTTGCACTATCACGTACACTTATTGTTAGTAATAAAACAATTTTTTGCAGTTAAATTATTTAAAAATAACTTTGGATATTTTTTTTTCATAAAAAAAAATAGAATAATTCCGTTAATATCCAATGTCCAATAGCCGTGTGAAGCATTCAATAGTTGACATTTTTCTACGAATTTAAAAAAAAATTATCCTCCGATTGTTAAGAGTCGAGAAAATAATTAAAAAAAAAAAATAATAATAATACTTTATTGTATTGCATGAGCTTACAAATTAGATTTATAGTTAGTCGTACATATAGAAGTAATAACAGCAAAGTGCAAGCAAATGACAAGGTGACAGCAATACTAGACGTATAGCATAACGAGTTATAAATTTGATTTGCATCGACAATGTTAACTGTGAGATAAAATGAATTCAGCATCAGAAGAATGAAAAAAAGAAAGAAAAGAGAAAGATCTAATATCAGGAAGTAAGGAGTTATAAAATTTGGGCGCGGTGAAAGAGAAAGAGCACGAAATTTGACTGAGCGGTGAACGGGAAAAGAATTACTGTAACGAGTTACAGGTAATGAAGTTCAGAGTGAAATTCATAGTTAAAATGTAAAAGAAATTAAAATGTATAATCATGAAGATACGATAGAGTATTGGAGCGTAGAACATTAAAAACCATACAACACAGATGAAGGATGAAATGCTGCTTAATATTTAGCCAGCCAGATCGTTTGAATAACGGAGTGATGTGATCAAATTTACAATTACCATACGCAGGCAGCAGTTTTGCACGCGCTGAATGCAATTCAAGAGTTGACTAATTGAGTATATAAACAATATCAACTAAGGAAATAAGGAAAGAATGAATTATTGAGAGAGATCAAGTTTTTGTGAGACGGTGAGAATATGACGAAGTGAATACAAAAGACAAAGATGTAAATAACATTTAAGAGTGACGTGATGCACAAACGAGAAATCAACATATAAGCCAAGGATAAGAGCAACAGAAGGAGTGCCGGGGGAACAGAAAGAAGAGAACATTAAAGGATTGAACACGAGATAGTTGTGCAGAGGAATCATAAGTAGATATTGGAATTTAGCGGGATTTAATGTCAGACCGTTGGATAGAGACCAGCGATGAGCTCAAGGTCATGATTTAAACTAGCTGAAGAAACGATTGCAGCGGAAAGAGAAAACCACTTCACGAAAAGAATATTATTTGCATATATGCTCATACAACCTCGCATCTAGCGGAAGAACAGCAAGATTTGCAAATATGCTGAAGAAGAGAACTAAGGCTAGAGAACTAAGGATAGAGCACTGAAACATAGGACAAGGCGCGAGGAGAGGAAAAGACGGACAGAGAATTGTACTCTTAATTACTACTCTTTGAGAGCGATCAAAAAGGAAGGAACTGATAAGTCGAGTCAGACTCAGAAAAACCGTAAAAAATCATTGACTCTGTCTCTAATTTTTGTGACTTTAATTTTTAAGATTAAGAGTTCCATTTAGTACTAATTTGTTAAGGAAGAATGAATTTATTGTTAAAGAATTCTTGAATTTTTTACTGCCAAAAAAAGTTTGTTTAAAACCAAAGTTTGTGGAAAATTTAGGAACGCGAGCGAGGCAGTGCGCCGGGCGAAGCCGGCGCGTGATGGAATGGGAAAGACCGAACAGCTCGCGCGTCTAATTTCGTGTGTTAAAATTTGCTATAAACTTACATATTCTCAGCAATAAAAATTGACGTAAATTTTTTGACATGATTTTTTTTTAATCTGGGGGGATAGCTTGACGAGGTATTAACAAATAGTTAGCCAAATGTTTCAAAGTAATTATTAGCAAAGTAATTGTAATTATGAAATTTTTCTAATTTTTTGAATTTTTAGTTTCTTTGCTTATTACTAAAAAAATCATTGAGTATGGAATATACTTCAAAGAAACTGAACTTTTCAGCAAAAAATGTTCCCTGTAAGACATTATAATTTTTCATTAAAATGTAAATCCATATAGCATCGATTATTGTGAAAACTTTTCAGAAATGTTTCAACCTTTCACTCATATGCAACAATTCTGAAAGATTTCTGCAATATGTCATATGCATGAAATATGCAGTAGCGCGTTAACCTAGCTTTTAGGACTTGAGCTCTAGAGCATTGAAATGTTAGGAGTGCCACAATTTAAAAAATAAATGTAAATCCAAGGTTAAGCAACATTGTTTTATAATAACAATTGTCCCTGTTCCTAAACGTATCATAATAGTTAAATGGATAAAAGATCAAAGCTTCAAGCTTTCACCAGTAGATCTATTCTACAACTTTTGATGAAAATTTCATTATTGTTATAATACCGTAATGCAGTTTTTTATCATGATGAAAAAGCAGCGCAATGACGTTATAACGATAATGAAACTTGCGTTAAGAATAATAAAATAGTCCTGCAGCACTGTTTTGTAAGAACAATGTAGTAATGACGTAATAATATTGTATTTCATGACGATAGCAATAATAAAGAGTTTGAATAAATTACACGTTAGTATTGGAAATAGGCATTTCTTCGAGGGAGCGCTTAAAGAGCTCTTGGGCGCAAATTTTGTTAATGTGGCCTTGGAAATATGACATACACAAGTCATCGCTCATACAATAGATATACATAAGATCTCGAGGAGAGCATAATTGATAGTTTAAATTTTCCAATAGGATTTTATTATCAGTGTTGAAGACATTGTCGCAGCAATCCCTAATGTATGTGATTACAGATAAAATTTTACAATCTTTTAACTCGATTTACCTAAGATTGCAATTTACAATAGAAGTTGGAAATGATTGACAATTAATTTTTTAGATACAACCATTTTAATAAAAAATGATAAAATAATGTTTGATTGATATTGAAAACTTTTCTTAGGCAGATATTTGAACTTTTTGTCTAGACATCCGCTTTCACAAAAAAAAGCGTTGTCATGGCATGATTGACAGGATATTTCTTCTTTCTAATTTAGTTTTTCATTAAAAAAATTTTGAATTGATTATAAAAATCCTACTGAATAATGATACCCTTTAGATTATTTTTAAAATCATTGATTTTAATTTTAAAACCATTTCACAGAGACTTAAATAGCACATAAACAATAAAGAACAAATAAACTGTAAATATTCAACAAAAAATTGATTTGATTCACTATTCCGTATGTCAATAAAATTTCTGAGAAATTTAAGCAAATGATCAATGGCAAAGATTGCATTTTACAGCGTTAACAAACTGCGAGGTTTGATTAGAGTTCACAAAGATGTTACTAATCAGTGCACAAAGTAATGTGGTGTATAAAATAGCCTACAAAGAATGCGAAGCAATCGTATGTGGGGCAAACAAGCAGATAAATCAAGACACGTATCTGAGTATTTGAACACCGTAATAGCTAGAAAAACGTCAGTTAGCTTAGTGATCACAGACCATAAATTACAACACGACTATTGATGAATTTGATTAGAATAATGTGCGGATACAGAGAAAGAAATTTTAATAAAAGATTGACTTCCAAAATATTACACATTAAAACACAGAAAATGAGTCTAAATTTACAAACAGATACACAATTTTTTGATCACGCTTCGGATCTATTTTGGTTCTCGAAATCATCTAGAATTTTGTTTATGACTTAAAACATGACTTTAATCCTCGTTAGTTATGTATCAGTGATGACGTAACATTATTGTTGCTTAGTAATCGACATGTCAACCACTTTCATGAAATGAGACGCCTTGCACATAACCGAAACAATTATTCACATTTTTAATATTAATTTGATGAAGAATGTTTGCCTATTACTTATTTAATTTCGTAATGTGCACTGGTAACTATTAATGTGATTGTATAAATCTGTTTGCAATTTAGTGAGCGATTATTCATGCTCTCTTTCTCGCGCGTTTCTGCAAACATACAAAGTTATTATTGATTGTTATTGCTTAATTCATAATGTTATAGTGTGACTTGTGGAGCTTTCTTTGTTTTATCAGATTAACTAACCATGATGGAACATAAGGAAACATTGCAATAAAGCGGATAGCACTAGGGTTGCACGGATTGCAGGAGAGTTTAATATATAATTAATATATAATTAATTTATTTCGTTGACTTAAAACAAGTTGAAACGCGTACGAAATTGAATAGATGTCGAAGAAATAATATTATATATATTGAATATCTATTGTTATATTAGCGCATCAACTACCGCGCAGATTCCTATTTCCCTATATAATTTGTACTTTAATTTGTCATATGAAATGTTTTAACAGAAATGTTCTAAAATCTATTATATGCAATAAATTGAAAAACATATTTAAACAGAACAAAAAATCATCATGATGTTAAAGTGGCTCCAAAATGTCTACTAACATTTTTTATCACAAGTTTAATGTCATTTTGATGTTATCGTGAGCTGTTTTACTTTAATTGCGAAAAACTTTTGTATATGAATGTAACTTTTGTATATTATGTGGAAACTGGAAAGTGTAAGTGATTTTTTAAATAATGATTATGTGCTTGTACATATAATATGATTAATTAATCAAAGTAGTTGGCGGTAATTATCTTTTTTAAGAAATATTTTATTTCAATAATAAGTTTCAATAATAAGTTTATTTCAACAAGTTTTGTAATCTGTAAACAGATCACAAAATTCTTATTAAACTTTAAATACATACTTCAGAAATGAAATTTAATGGTATGTTTAATTGATACTTAAATAATATTTAAATTTATATGTCGACATAAAATTTGCTGTAGTAGGAAATAATAAAATATTAAATACAACACTCTCAGTCGGTATCTGCGTTCTCGTGACATGTATATATACTTGATATATTATATCTAAAGATTAAAAATCTATGTATTTTATCTTTGCGACGTACTTTTCGACTTTTTAATTATCATCTTAATGTTTCGTAAAAGTGGATAATATTTCATTTGTCACATTGACTAATCCTAATTTATTTTTTATCAATATGCAACGTTGTTTTGTCCCGGTAAAAAATTTTTCATGCATGAATATGTATAAATATGTATAAACATACATAAATATTCATAAACATGTATAATCATATATGAAATATGTCTATACATGTTCATACATTCCTCTTTCTTTTATAAAATTACTTTTTAATGTAATAGAAATAATAATAGCAATGTAAATAGGAATGTAAAAACATAAAAAATAATTAAAGGGATCATTTTCGCATTGTTCGTTTTAGAAAAAAACAAATTTGAAGAAATGTAAAAAAATTATTTATGTAATTATTTATAAAATTATGCATAATTTATATGACTCATAGGATAACTCCAGCATATACGCACTTAACAAAAACTTAATTTACTAAATATTATTTACTATTTTTAAGATAAATGGATTATATCAGTAAAAACTTTGTCACTGTCTATCAATATAAAAAAAATATTAGAAATCTGAAATACTTACTTTTCGTGTTAAAGAATTTTTTGAAATTTCTACATTTTTGCCGTATATCCCATAGAAATATGGCTATAAATGGGATATATGGCTATCCATAAAGAAGAGGGGGTACGGCTGACGAAGTATTATTAAAGATCATCAACTCTGGACAAATTTTCGGCGATATAAAAAGGGTCTCAAGAGCCCGAAGATAATTAAAGAATGCTGACATTATCGACAATTGATATAAATTTGCTATTATATTAACATAAACATTCCATAAATATGCATACTTGTAAAGCTATAATATCCTGTATATTGCAAAAAAAATTACAATTTTTTCTCTGCAATTATTATCTCTGTTAATAATTAATCGAATTTTACATCGATGATAACAATGAAAAATCACAATTTTAAAGAAAAAGTAAATATTATTGAATTCTAAATGCGTACATACGTCTATTAATAAAATTAGTACAATATTATTAGTTTTTAACTCTTAATCACTTCAATATTTACAAGGATGCAAACTCCCATAAGAATCAGTCTTTAATAGTATCTCGTCGGTGGTACGGCTAATGAAAAAATACAAATAACGCTTATAAATAAGACATAAAATGATACAATAACTTATAAAATATGTTTAGAAAATTTTATTAAGAAATAAGAATAATAATTATGCCCTAGTCGAATGGATAAACTATGCTTTCGTGCTAACTTGTCATTCTATGTTTGTGTTACAGAGTTTACAGTTCCCGCTTGTACTAAAATGGCGCGCGTCTCTTCTCGTGACTCTTGCGTGCCGTCGCATTCCCTGTCATTGTGTTTTCTGTTCGTGTACAAGTAATAGTTCTTTCTTCTTTGGAGTTAATTTCTGAGGATTTAACATGCCAAAATGCGTAGGCATTACTCACCCTTCTTTCAAGAAAGCGAATACACAACATTGAAGAGTCACACGAGAAATTTCATAGTGATTCGCGATTGTCACATAATTTCTTTAAGAGAGAAGGATCGCTGCACAGAGCTTCGGGGAACTCATATAATCACATTAGGTAGGATTTGTAGAAGTCTTGAGTGTTTTTTTAAATTTTCTTAAGTGATACGAGATCCAGGCGCCTGGCGAAGCACCTACGGATCTTAAGGAACCTGCAAGTCTATCTCCGAAGACATGGCGACATTCTCGAGCCCTGCGAGGCATCCATTACGCATCTTAGACAAACAGACGAGTAAACGGTCCTTTCCGATCCGAATAGCGAATCAGATATATTTCCTATTTATCAGGATCTGTTCTCAAGGGAATCAGAACAGTAGACATAACCGACTACTCGCTATTATTATATTTCCTGGTAGGTGCTTCTCCACCTTTGAATTTTATTTAGACTAACAACATCGTTTCTATTGCTCCCTCTCCAGTGACGGTGATCCTTGAGAATGGACAAGATGATGAAATAACAGGACAAGATGATTTTATTCTAGAACTATTCGGCGAACAAGCGCAAACACCTGTAGCGATGGCTTGGCTATCGATCAGTTTCAGCACTGCCAAGACAGAAATAAGTTCAAGTCTCAAAATGTATTAAGGAATAACCTCCTTATCAAACACGAACCAAAGAGAGATCTAGTCTTTCTTAACCCTTCAAAGGTTAATTAAAAGATTTTACCCAATATGAGTGCCATGGTTATCACTAGAGATAAGCATTAAATCTCAGGCCCAACGGGGTGCATCACTAAACGCACACTCAACTCGGGGATGTCAGCTTGCAGGTTTGAAATATGTGCATATATCATTAGTAAGGCCGCTATCATAAGATCATAAGAGAAGAATCGCTAAGGACTTTCGCCTATTGACAGATCTATTGTTTTTCTTAAGCAAGACATTCATTATCTCCTCGTTCAATTTTCTAGGAAAATCTGACGTAACTCTGATTGATGATTGTTTATTCGGCAACAATTTGGCAGAGGAGGTTAATGCGGCACAGAAGTAGCTCATAAAATGTTTAAAAAGGCGCCGCAATTATCTAGCCAGTAGTCGAGACAACCGGCGACTCAACGTTTCAAACAATTAAATTATCAGTCTCTTCAAGAGCCTCAGAGAAAGCAGGTAAATTTTCCTCGTTACAAGACTCCTGCGACTCGCCAATTGAGGAGAGGTTTCCATCATTCGAATCGCAGCATCGCCGTCCCGAGCCCGGTCCCGCCGCTAGAAATGATTACATCATGAATCGCCTAGGCCTTTTTGCGGACCAGTAGAAGAAAATATCATCCGATCCCAAGGTACTTAAGATAATAAGCGGCTACAAAATTCATTTCGCGATAAGGCTCATCTTAATCTAAGAGAACTGATTTTCTCTACAAAAAGTACTGAAAATTGCGATAAAGAGGTCAATCATCTATATCAGAGAAAAGTTATAGTCCCCGCCTAGTTTGCAGCAAATCAATTTCTATCCTCCTTATTTTTTATAAAAAAATCATCAAGAAAGTCACGATTTATCTTAAATCTTTTTTCAGATCAAGGATCTGAATTCGTGTGTCCTTTCTTCCCATTTAAAAATGGAGGAATAGAGTTTTGTGCGTTATATATCTTCACATTCATCCGCGTCCGGTGATTAATATAAAAAAAAGGCTTCCAATCCGTTATTTACTTAGATAATTGCTTTTAGATACAATAAAAAAGGAATGCCAAGAGAATATGATTGCATCATTAAGCTTACTTGAAGAGCTTGGTTTCTTAGTTATCTATTCTAAATCGCAGATTGTGCTTTCTAGAGAACGTAAATATCTGGGGCTTCATTTTTAACTTTAATTTAGTCGAGCAATCTGTAGCCATTCTATTAAATAGAAGATGTGAGTTTCTAGCCCTAATACAGAATATGTCACAAAAGTAACAATGCTCAATTAGGATATTCGCGGCATGATAGAATTCCTGATCGCGATTTGTCCAGCGGTCCAATACGGAATTCCATATATGAAAAGATTCGAAAGGGAAAAGTTCCTAGCTCTCGAAACCAGTGCAAGCTATAATGTATGAATATCAATCCCTTCATATTTAAGAGATGATCTTGAATAATAGACCAATATATTTTTCGATGATAATCAAACGAACATAATCCACCCAAGCTCTTATACATACGAAATTTTCTCCAACGCGTTTCTGACAACAGAAGATTCTCTCTAAACAAATGGGAAGCTTCATAACTAGCATGCGCGTGATTGGTGATCGATGGAGGAAAGTTTTCTTTATATCAACGTGTTAGAATTGAAAACCGCTTTTTATGCCCTCAAATCTTTGTCTTCTTTTTTTCAAATCTTCAAATAATCTGTAATCAATATCTTCTTTCGTATTGACAACACAATCACTCTTTTTTATGTAAACAGATTCGGTTGAATCCAGTCAGTTATTAGAGATATTTAGAAATGATGCGAAGCACGAAATATCTTTCTATTCTTTTATATGACTTCACTTGACAATTATACGGCAGATTTCGAATCGAAGATTTTAAATATTGACATCGAATAGTCGTTATCAAAATGCGCTTCAAACAAGTAGAAAAAGAATTTGACTCTTTTGAAATAGAATCTTTTTCGCATCGGCGATGCTGAAAATGAAACTATGTCTCCTGGCTCCTCGATCCAGATTCATGGATAAATGATGCCTCTACAGTATCTTGGCACCAATTTCGTTTTTATATCTTTCCTCCATTTATCATAATACCGACAATTCTGCGCAAAATGTAGACGAGCAGGCCGTGAGAGTCCTGCTTGTGCCTTGATGGCCCGCACAATCTGGTTTCTCATGTATCTTCGCTTATTAACTTTCAAACTACTCATACTGCCCCCATCTCATTCTTTATTATTATCTTCTCTCAAGACTCCATATGCGAGATGGGGAAAAATTTTTCCCTGGTAGCAGGGAATTAGTTATCAGGGAAGTGTTCCAATCGCAGGCAGTCCTCTCAGCGGCACTAGATACCATCATCGCATCATTATTTCCAGCTACAATAAAACAATATTGTCATCCATTATTCTTAGTGAACGTTCTATTAGAATTAATAGATCCCTTCTTTTCTCATCCTGAATTGGCCAGTTTCTTTTTAACTCAAGAATTTCAATACTTTAGCTCTTATTTATCTAGTCATCTCTAAACACTATACGTTCAGCAATCTCGCTTATTTCCGGAGATTCAATTGGCAATCATATTCCTTATCACATTTTTGTCATCACTCTTAAATCACAGAAGCATCAATAAAGTCATTTGGGATCTAGCACTTGTGATTGACAAAACTTTACTCGTACAATTCATTACCATTAGATATCTTAACTAGGAAATTGATTTTAACTAGTCTTAAGATCAAGTCAACGCACTTAAACGCTCGCGGCCATTAAGATTCAATATATATACTCTCTAAAGATAAACTTCTTATTAGGACTCCTGAGTACTCAGTTAAGAACTCTGCGTTGACGGTGGCGACACAGAATCAGACGGCGGTTTAGCGAAACCGGTAGCCGCATACTCAAGCATGAGCCCATGTTCGTGTTTGACGCGTCGAGAATGAACAAAACAGCGAGCATCTTCTCGCTTTAATTGCTTGTTTTAAGTGACCGAAATTGCTTTCTTGACAATCTCGGCCGCTAGGTGTATATCAATAAGAGGCATTCTAAATGTATTTTATATATCTTCTTCATAAACTCGAATAGCAAAAATAATCTAGAAAAATTATTTTAACGAAAAAAAATATTTCCCTTCACGAAAATCTTTGGAAGATTATCAGAAAAAAAATGCATATGTTTGAGATTTGTGAAGGAAATATGCGAAAGAAAATTGAATAATTGCAAAAAGCATGTTTTTCGCTTATAAAACGAAAGATATTGATTGTATGGAAAAATTTGATATGAAAAAGGTAGGTATTCAAAATACCTACAAAATGAAACATGGGGCATTAAAATCGATCTATTAGTTAAATAGAAAAAAAAATTACTGAAAAAGGCCTTTTTTCACTCGCTTTCTATTTATTGAAATTTAAATGCAAAGCTTAAAATTCTCGTAAAATGTAGCCCTCGTAATAACGAAAAAATTTAGCCCTGAACGAGTTTAAAATGATCATTAGTTTTTGCAAAAAGCCATTTGTTCATTAAAAATCTGTTTGCGGAAAACTTAATTTTTGTATCTTTGAGCAGTCGCATAGCAATTTACAGAGGCAATTTTTCTTCTTCAAGAATTGTACTATCACGTACACTAAATAACAAAATGATTTTTTGCAGTTAAACATTTTAAAATAACTTTGAAAAGTGAATATCTTTTTTTCGTATAAAAAAATGGAATAATTCCGTTAATATGCATCAAATAGCCGTGTGAAGCATTCGATAGCTGACATTTTTCTATGAACTTAAAAAAAAGATTATCCTCCGATTATTAACAGCCGAGATAACAATTTTTTTTCAAAAAATCACTGTGTTCTAGTTTTTTAAGATTAAGAGTTCCGTCTGGCAATATATCAAAGAAGAATTGAATTTGCTGTTCTCGAATTTTTTGCTGCCGAAAAAGTTTAAAAAACCATTGAAAAGTTGAAGAACGCGAGCGAGGCAGTGCACCAGGCAGAATGAGGGAAGTCGACGCACAGTCGAATGAGGGATATCGGTCCGCTCGGCGATTTGCGCGTATTTGATTTCGTTAAAATTTGTATTTTCTCAGCAATAAATTGACGTGAAAACCTGATTTTTTAAAATCTGGGGTAGCTCGACGAGATATAAACAAATAGCTTAATCAAATATTTCACAAAGTAATTGTAACCATGAAATTTTTAGTTTTTTGTTTCTTAAATGTTTATTTTTTCGGTTTATTACTAAAAAATCACGTATGTGATTTTTATTAAGTATAAAGCGCATCTGATTATCAAATTTAAGTCACATTAGCTATGTTTCTTTATTTAACATGCTATAAAGTGTCCAATTGGACAATTAAATGTATATATAAATTATCAATAAAATTATCAATAGAAAATTGTTTTTGTGAATTTAATTGCAGATGCAAATATGACATATGTAAACAAATAATTAATAAGTAATTTGTCAAATGTTTAAGTACAACTGTTTAAGATGCAAAATATATTTTTCGTATAACACTAATTTATATTTAAAGTTAGTTTTACATTTACAGCGAAAATTATATCTTCAACACTTGGCTAACATTTGGCAAATTACTTAATTATTTGTTTACATATGTCATATTTGCATCTGCAATTAAATTCACAAAAGCAATTTTCTACTGATCACACATATATTTAATTGTCTAATTGGACACATTTTACAGTATATTAAATAAAAAAACATAGTTCATGTGATTTAAATTTGTTAATCAGACATTCCATACTCAAACGTGATTTTTTTAGTAATAAACCGAAAAAATAAAAATTCAAGAAACGAAAAACCAAAAATTGCATTTTAGTTAATTACTTTGCGAAACATTTGGTTAAGCTACAATATTTATTTATATCTTGTCGAACTACCCCTTAAGATTTAAAAAATTCATATTTCTACCTCAATGAGAAAATGTAAGTTTAGCAAATTTTAACATACGAAATGAGACACGCGCGAGTCGCCGAGCGGCCTGATTTTTCTCATTCGACCGCGCGTCGGCTTTCCCCACTCCGTCCGGTGCGCTGCCTAAGCATATAATATCGAAGAGTAATCTTTTTTTTTAATTAGTAGAATATCAGTTGTCGCATGCTTCACACAACTATTTGATATGATGCATATTAACGGAATTATTCCATTTTTTGTATTTTTTTGTGAAAAAAAAGATATTCACTTTTCAAAGACATTTTGTAATAATTTAACTGCAAGAAATCGTTTTGTTATTAAGTGTATGTGATAATGCAACTCCTGAAAAAGAAAAATCACCCCTGTAAATTGCTGCTCAAAGATGAAGGAATTAAGTTTTCCGCAGACAGATTTTTAGTGAACAAATGGCTTTTTGCAAAAACTAATGAACATTTCAGGCTCGTTCAGGCTCGTTGTAAATTTTTTCGTCATTACAAGATTACATTTTATGAGAATTTCAAAGCTTTGCGTTTAAATCTCAATGAACAGATAGCGAGTGAAGAAAGGCCTTTTTTAGTGATTTTTATTTTTTTTTTTTACTTAAACAATAGACCGATTTTAATGCTCCACGTCTCATTTTGTAGGTATTTTGAATACCTGCATTTTTCATACCAGATTTTTTTCCATGTAATCAATATCTTTCATTTTATAAACGAAAAACATGCTTTTTTGCAACTATTCGATTTTATTTCACATATTTCCGTTACAAGTCTCAAATCTCAAACATAGGCATTTCTTTTCTAATTATCTTCCAAAGATTTTCGTGAAGAGAAATGCTGATTTATAATTTTTTTTCCAGTAAAATTCTAATTGAATTATTCTTGCCACTCAAATTTATGAAGAAGATATATAAACGCGGATGAAAAATAAACAATTAAATATCTCGTAAACTCTTGCGTTTTAATATGCTATTAATGGAAAGAATACACTATTACTATAATTTATTAAAACTATAATTATATATTATATATTATATAAACTATATATTATTTAGAATGTCCCATCTCTTATTGATACACGCCGAGATTATCGAGAAAGCATTTTCGATCACACGAAATAAGAGACTAGAGTGAGAAGAACGGATCGCTGTCTTGTTTACTCTCGGCGCGCCAAAGATGAGCACACGTATCTACGTGGACTCATACTTGTGCATATGTTACAGCGTCTCACTACAATAAATGGCTGAACTACCACGATAGATGAATAGGTAGGAAAGTGACATTTTGACGACGAAATTTATGTTTCAAATTTATGTCATTTCATTATTATTTGCTTAATTGTGAAAATGTAATTTATCTTGTACTTATCCAAATCGTAATTATTGATGAGAACTAAGATTATCATAATATATATTATATGGAATTTTATACGTAAAAGCGTATTTTTCACTCGTTTCAACAATTGTCTGACCGTGTTTCTGCTCGGGTATAGGCTTACTTTATGTGTCTTTTACTGATTGTCAAGGGGGGAAGGAACAGTTTTTGTTGATTTATTACAAGTGTTATGAAGTGATTTTGTCATTTAGATTTATCTAAATTGTCTTTATTTATAAATGGCATGCAACATAAACGTGTCATTTCTCGCTTCTGACGTCACGATTTCATGCCGCCATTACTCAGGAGCCGTAAAATCTCATTAAATTATCCCCTCCCTCCAGGTAGCAAATACAGGTCACTTTGATGTCAAATTCTGGTCATGTTGATATGAATGACGTCAAGTGACCAAAAATTGACCAACCGATGTTTCCGTCATGTCATTATGACATCATATTTTGGTCCTGCTTAATTTTCAGTTAGCAAATATATAATTCTGATTTTACACTTTGATTTCTCATTGATTTCTCATTACTGATGCAAATTAAAATATCACTTGTAATAATAGTTTCGTTTCTATGCCAATCATTCATAATTTTAATTAATACATAAAGGTATTTAAAGCTTATGTCTCTGCTGATAGGTATTATTAATATTTGAAGAAATTACATGGAAACAAAATAATACGCTGATATTTAATAACTTAGTTAGAAAAAAAATGACAAAGATATTATCCTCAATTTCGAGAGATCGATTTGATCCATGGTGGAAAGAATATAAGGTGAAACATTGCGCATAATGACGATGCTGGAAATAATCAATTAAATAAATGTTCCCCAATATGCGCTTTCCTGCATATAATAGCACTGGTTATACTGGAACAGCCAATCAAATGTTATCCAAATTCACTCTCCTACTGCGCATCCAAGGGAGTACTTCACATTATATTTTTTTCCACTATGGTTCGATCATGACGGACATTTTGTCTCGCTGCGATCTGAGTGTTGTGCGATTTGCGATATGAAAATTTTATTTTTAAGCGCAAGTGTGTCTGTGTTTGATTGTACTACTATTTGTGTTTATGCTCTAATGTTTTCCTTTCCCAGTCTATCACATCCTTGCTATTCTTCTTCGAGAAGCGATTGTCCTCGGCTGCGGCACGATACTTACTAGCATCCAGTCTATGATAGATTTTCTAACATGAATAGTCATAAGATTAATATCAATGAAATTAGACTACTTGATGTAGTTTTGCATAAAACGAAGGAATCTGGGAGAAAAACTTACTTTGCCCTGCGAGCTTGAGATATTAATCATTAAAGTTTACGATTATTCAGGTTAGAAAATCCGTCACAGCCACGAAATAAGCGATGCGAATAAGCGCTGCGGTCATATTTTCATGTGAGGCGCGAGCCTGGGTCTGACATGGTTATATGTATGTATGTTAGACTATTTAATAAATTTTACTGCGAATGCTAAGCTATTTCCATACCAGGTCCATATCAGACACAAGACTAGGCCTATGTCAGATTTTTTATCAGGTTATGGCAAAGCAGTAGCAAAGTATCGTGGCGCTGGCCAGTGTCGTAGCGAGGAAATTTCTGCCAAGCATACACATGCAATTTATATATATGTAACTATTATAAAATCCTTCAATAAATTTCGGCTGTAAATTATTATTTACTACAATATATTTCTTATTATTATATTGTCTTAATATGTCATATAATCACAGGTAAAAAATGACAAGTAATAATGTCAGCATTGCTAGCTATATGGGCCTCAACACAATGATAGATCGTAACTGAGACATAAAACGCCAAATTATAATCATAGATCAATGCACAATATTTTGGGATTATGCACTGATACAACTACGACTCAGGTTTCACGATTTAGATACAGCCATCGTTGTGTTGAGTTCAGGCCTATATAGCTAGCAATACTGACATTATTAGTTGTCATTTTAACATAAAAATGACAAATGCTATCGGCTTGCTATCTGTGCTGGGACTCTATATAATACTGCTTGAAAAGTCCTAACATGAGATCAAAATGACATTCTCGCGACGTCAATAGTTTGCTGCATTTGACCATCATTAAGATGTCATTAAGACATCATTTAGTGACGTCGTCTATAATCAGTAAATGACCAAAATTTGACGTCAAAATGATGTGTGTTTGCTACCTGGGCCGTGCGCAATCACTTACTTTTTTACTGATCATCCAGATCTTTTTGCGTCCATCTTAGAATCATATTCGATTACCACTAAGAATCTATAACCAAACACTTATGACTCTACTTATTGTCCAAGTGAAATCTTACAAACCAGCAGATGTCCTAATGATAAGTCACTGGATCTGTAGGAATGCGGAGTACGTAGTGATGTATTTTCATCACATGTAGTACTCGTCACGCTGCTACATTATTACTTGTCCAGAAAGGAGTTAATACAGAGCTCATTAAACGTTCAGCAGATTGGTCTAGGAATTCTCGAACCTTCACTGATTCTATAACTGTCGTATAATTAATCAGAGGAATTTGGCAACGTTTCATAATGTTTCGTTTCATAATGTTAAAAATCAGAGAATTTATCCTCTTTTTTTTTACAGGAGTTAACTCACATATATATATATATTCAAAAAATTTCTTTTAAGAATTTCCTTTTTCTTTTCATAGATCTCTAGCTTTTAGTTCTTAGTAATTTTACCACAATACATTCAGTAATGCTTGTATTTACAAAAAAGAAAAATAAATCATGTCACATCTTAGCACAAAGCTATACTAATTAGATGAAGAGATTGTCATTCATTCTTTGTCTTGTATTATGTTAAAAAGTATAAAGTACTTTTTTTTTTAGAACTTAGAACGATAAAGCGTGTTCTAAACTTCTACATAGTTTATCCGGACGAGACTAGGGCATAATTTTAATTATCTATTACTTCATATATATATTTTTAAAATTAAACGAATGAACTTACCAAGTGAATTTCGATCTTAATTATGCCTGTGTTTCGTCCGAATGAATCGTCTTCATCCAAAGCACTAGGCTTTTCTCCCTCCCGTTTCAAGAGGTCTCAGTATGATTTGTCTTTTTTCTCTAAACATAATGAAAGGGAATGCAGCGGCGCAAGGTGGTCACGGGAAGAGACACGCGCCTTTTATAGTTGCAAGCGGCTATAAACTCTGTTGGTAACATGAACATGGAACCACAACTACATAGTTTATCCATTTGAATGAGATATAATTAAGATCGAACTTCACTTGGTAAATTCGTTTAATTTTAAAAATATATGAAGTAATAGATAATAATTACAATCTTCCTACCTATATTACAAGTGTTATTACATGAGGTACATATTTCATACGTTTATTACATTTAGTGCACTGAATTCAATCTGAGCACTTTGTATATTTTGCATAAATCCCGCCTGCTAAAAATGCAGTATATCCCAAACAGATGGGATATATAAGACAAATTAAACAAAGAATACAAGAGCAAAGCACTTGTATTTTACTATACAACATGTTTTATTATTCCTCTATACTTATGTATCAAGAAATAACTATTAAATCTTTTACATGCCCTACAGTAATCATTTTACATAGATTATAATTTGTGATGTACTACTTATTACAGCGATAAATCGATTCCACTCACAATAAATTCATTAATATTGATAGTAAAAAACTGAAAACATAATACAGTATACTAATATAACATAAAGGCAACAGAACAGTTGCGAGAAAATTATTCTCACTCTTTCTATTTTTTTCTGACTTCTGCGGCATAAATTCCAGCGCGGCGTATTTGTCAAACCCTATATGATTATACATGTTTTTGAATATGTATGTTTATACATACTTATACATATTCATGTATGAAAAATGTTTTATCGAGATATAATTTAATTTCCAGAAATTCTCTCCACTGATCATCTAATCGTAATGCGAGTAACTTATTGAATTATTCTAGAAAAAGATTTAGCAAAAAGATTGTTAAGACAATCGTATATCTTCGCTTAATATGCATTATTTTAATTTAGATTAAATTCTTTGTTAATTTTACGCACTTACATGTTTAAGTATCGACCGTGTCGATTCTTAAATGCTCTTTTGTGATTTTTGGAATTATAATTGTATAATAAAAGTTCTATATAAATATATATTACAATACTTCATACATATAATCAGATAACTTTGAGAAAATTTTAAAACATATACCAACACACATACTTTCCATGATCCTTCAAATATTACGAATGCAAAATTTTATTGTCTATGGAAAAAAACATTATTCTTATGTTATTCGTATATATATTAAAGTACTACCGTTTGGAAAAATTAAAATCTTTAATTTTATACTGATAATTTCATACATTGAAATGCCTGAATTGTGAAAATCTGACATATTTTTTTAGAATTAAAAAAATATCGCAGCTCATGTAAACTTTTGTTAGTCAGACACGCATTCCATACTCAAACGTGATTTTTTTAGTAATATAAACAAAGAAGATAAAAATTCAAAAAACAAAAAATTCTAAAAATTTCGTGATTACTTTCCGAAATATTTGGCTAAGCTATTTATTAATATTTTGTCAAGTTACCCCAGATTAAAAAAAAAATCATGTTTTTACGTCAATTTATTGCTAAGAAAAGTAAGTTTAGCAAATTTTAACGCACGAAAGATACGTGCGAACGGCACGGTCTTCCCCACTCCATTGCACGCCGGATTCTCCCACTTCGTTCGGCCTGCTGTCTCGCTCGCATTCCTCAATTTTCCAATGGTTTTAAACAAACTTTTTCGGCAGCAAAAAATTCGAGAATTTTTTAACAGCAAATTCAATCAATTCTTCCTTGACAATTGGTGCCAGACGAAACTCTTAATTTTAAAAACTAGAGCCACAGTGATTTTTTTTTTTAATTATTATCTCGGCTCCTAATAATCGGAAAGTAACTTTTTTTTTAAATTCGTGGAAAAATATTAGCTGTCGAATGCTTCACATAGCTATTTGATATGATACACATTAACGGAATTATTCCATTTTTTTACGAAAAAAAGATACTTTTCAAAGTTATTTTAAAATGTTTAACTGCAAAAAATCGTTTTGTTATTAAATGCGATGATAGTGCAATTCTTAAAAAAGGAAAAATCATCCTTATAAATTGCCATGCGATTGCTCAAAGATAAAGAAATTAAGTTTTCCGCAGATAGGTTTTTAGTGAATAAATTAACTTTTTATAAAAATTAATGTAATTAAAATTAACATTTCAGGCTTGTTCAAGGCTAGATTTTTTCGTCACGAAGGCATTTTACGAGAATTTTAAAGTTTCACATTTAAATTTCGATGAACACAGAGCGAGTGAAGAAAAACTTTTTTCGGTGATTTTTATTTTTTTTTTCTATTTAACTAATAATAGACCGATCTTAATATTCCACGTCTCATTTTATAGGTATTTCAATATAGATAGGAATACCTATTCTTCATACTGAACTTTTTTTCAATCAATACCTTTCGTTTTATATGCGAAAAACAGGTTTTTGTAATTTAGATTTTTTCGTATATTTCCGTATATACAAGTCTCAAATCTCAAACATTTCTTTTGTGATGGCCTTTCACACACATTTTCGCACTAGTTTACAATTTTTTTTCAAAATGGGAATTTTTCAATCTAATTCTACTGGATATATTAACGTATATACTTGAGGCACGTACACATATATTCAGAAATAAGTACCGAACCGGTGTAAAAGTATCGTCGGTCGCAAAAACGAAATTCTTTAAGCCTATTCTACAATGTGTTCTTTGTTTTCTGTTTCTTGCTTTTTATCTTTTGTTTTTTTCTCCTTTGCAACCGTTTTATCGACAATTATATTTTTTGCTACGTACTTCTTGTTTCTTTCGAAGTTTATTAATTTTTATTTCGGCGATATAAAACAAAAAACCGGATAAGAAGCAAAAAGATGTAAAGAAGTAAAAAGCAAGAAACAGGAAACAAAAAGCACATTGTAGAAACTTTTAATCTGTACTCTAATTAATTTGTAATTTGCGATTCATCATTTAAACCATTGCTATCAGCAGATGTAATAGAAATATTTAAAATTTAAGCATAATAGCGATGGACAATAAATATACATATATTCAAAATAATATTTGGAATACAAGGAATTGCTAATAAGACGCGCGAGCGATTGCGAAGCGGAAAAGTCGAGGGGTTATCCCGCAGACACGAGGCATGTCGCGCGCGCTAACAGCTTACTAATAAACTGTACAATTTTTAATACTTAAAGGCGTGACGACATTTATTTGATTAACCTGACCTGTCTCCAAGTTTCCAAAAACAAAGTTTCGTATAAAAAAATTTTATTCTACATTTTTGTAGTTCTATTCATTTTTTCGTGTATTCAATCTCTTCCCTGTTGTACCACCCAATTGTATTATATCAATTTATAAACATGTTCTGTAAATCAAATTTAATTGAAATCTTATTAAATAAAAGTTTACATTAAGATCTCATGGAAAAATGCATGCGTGCATAGTTGTTTTTAAAAAGTATTTTGAAAACTTATATTTCGTGTCTCCAATTGTAGCGTTGGGAAGAAGATAAGTTTATATTATTATATATATATATATATATATATATATATATATATATCGCTCGAATACACGTAATACCAAAGAAGTTAACTTGACGCGATAATAACAGATACAGCAAATTTAATAAAAGTGCTTACCTTGTGAGAGCATAGTGATTACTTTTAGACAGACATACTCCTCCATTCGTAGTCTCACTCGCCTAAACATTAACGTGACATATGTGATTTTTTCCACCATGAGTCCTACATCTTGCCGCAATTGGTCCATGGTTATCGGCCGACCCATCATGCTGGTTAGGCATCTTTGCAACGTATACATGTTGTTCGTTACCTGGTTATGAAATTTTTATTAGAATAGGTCCGTAAACACATTTGTTGTATTTATAAACTATCCCTGGTAAAAAAAAGTTGACAGAGAACGATTGAGAACAATAAGATTTATCAACTTGTATCGTTTCTATAAGCTTATATCATTTTTCTATCGTCGACCTTGCAAGCATTAGATTAGATATAAATCCTATCGTATTTTGTCAAGTTCTGTAAGATTTGTATAAGATTTTTATAAGATTTGATTCAAGTTAATGAATTCACAAACCAGATTTCGTATTAAAAACGATAAGATTTTTCTACCATTCTGTATCTTACGTCTATCTCTATCTTATCATAACTTTTTTTATCAAGAATTCTTCAGATAAAAACATTGTCAGAAATATACATATTGCGCCTATATTTAAAAAATGATTATCTCATGGTAGTCGGAAAATCACGAACAGCAAGAGCTTTATTTCATTATTAAAAACTTATTTTATGTTCAAATCTAATAAAAAATGATGATAGACAAAAATGATGATAGATAAATAAACAAATAGTTGGTGTATAATTATAAGCATTAAAAAACTTATTTCTTACTTGGCTTTTATTTTATTTCATTTTCTGCTTAAATGTTTATCATTACTCCACTCTATATTCTTAACATTATTAAATGTTTGTAACATTATTAGCATTTTTAGCATTTTCGTTTCGCAACTTTTTTCGAATCGTGATAATTTTGAATTTTATATCACTTTTTTTCAATTGTGATATTCTGACGATTTTTATGAAGTTAATTCTATTTATGATTGATACAATAATTATTGATACAGTATTATTCACTGAACTCATTCATGATAATAATTTGAAAATCATGTTTTTTTTGAGTTACTTTTGAAGTAAAGAAGCGTACATAAAACTAATATTAATAAAAATGAATAATGATATATATTAACATAGATAGTATTAACAATTACATCATTTAAATGAATTGAATATTAATTAGTTTATCATCAAAATTATGTTTTGTGCACAAATGTGCATCTAAAAAAATTTTCGTATAAAAATAATAAAAGGATTCTTTTATAGAATCTGGATTTTTTAAATTTCGTTTGAAAATTGATACACGAAAAACAATATTGTTGTAACTTCTAGAAGATATGTGCTGAATATTGTAAGGAAAGTATTGTAAGGAAAAATTATTTATAGTATATATATATATATATATATATATATACATATATATATTTATAAAATGTATACACTCATAAATTATTGTAAGTTGTAATTACTTCTTGCATAAAGTCTGCACCCGTCCCATCAGTAGCGACATTTGTCAATCTATGATGACCGTGCATTGCTTGGTAGGCAGATGTGGTCAGCACAAGAAGTTCATGCCATTTGTGAGTGAGCAACCTTGTGTGAACTTCGACTGGCAATTCAAGGTAAAACGGTAACCTTTTGGTCCACTGCACCAACTTGTATACTATGCTGTCTCCTATCTGACACAGCTTGTCACTTAAATCTGAATTATGGTCCAGCAGCTCGTCCAAGTTCTGTAACGCAAACAGTGGCCATGTACAAATCTTGGAGCGCAGTTATTTGTTTGAGGATTTACTAATTTGGAATTGGCGATGAGAATCAATCTAATTAAGTAAAAGAAATCCTATTTTCGATTAAAGGATATTGTTTAATCACATTTCCTTGAAATACGTTTCACTAATTATTGATTATTCCAATAAACATTATCGAAACCTCGATGATCGAATTGAGAAAACACCCGCAAAGAATTCCAGGTTCAAATTCTTAGTCAAGGTAATATTTTTCACAATAAATTATTTAAAATTATAAATTCTTATTAACATCAAATTACACAAGTCTGCATGTTCCTGCGTTCTGGAAAGTAAAAGTCGTTTCTTATGTAATTTTGTATATTGAAGTCGAATTCGGCCGCAGAATTAGTCTATCACATCAGATTACTAAGATAATTTGATTTAAATAACCCAAAAAGGACGATTTTGATTGTATTTATCGATTTATTATTAGGTGTACAACTTTGCTTCCGCCGTTTTCCTATAGATGGTTTTAGCGGTAAGTGGTGGTCGAAATAAATAGATCATAGACGTCATACAATAAACTTGGGCATCTGTCAACATA
>Ga0157363_1000637_pt1 | contig 27204 bp, 14 predicted proteins | sample AttsexASBM1_FD_111477 | JGI IMG/M metagenome (GOLD analysis project Ga0157363, IMG submission 111477) | Fungus gardens microbial communities from leaf cutter ant in Ribeirão Preto, State of São Paulo, Brazil - Atta sexdens ASBM1 | ecosystem: Host-associated > Fungi > Mycelium > Unclassified ... | reverse complement strand
TGGGAAAAACGCCACGAACTTTTTCCCATACCTAATATATATATATATATATATATATATATACACATATACACACAGATGCTTTTAATAATATTGAACAATATTGTGCTAATTAATTGCAATTTCTAACTTGTTTATTGCTACAGAAAGATTTTGTTTGTCACATGACGATATGCAGGTAATATGAAATACATCAAGATTGAGAAAATGGAATAGATTCCATTAGTAACTTATTCGTTATCAGATTATAGAATATGTCACATTGCCTTGCTTGTGATTAGGTTATAAGTATTTTTTCTACAATGGTTTTTATTTTTTATAAATTGCCATTTTAAGTTACTAACAATAAATAATGAAATGCAAATTTATTTATAAAGATCATATTCATTTATGTAGACTTTGAAATATAGAGTAAACATTCAAATGGAGAGAGTAGCGCTGATGATCTTGATCTTGACATATATTGTCACAGTCTCAGTCAGTGGCTCTGAGTAATCTCTAACAGATTTTAGCCGTCGCTTGTTGTTCGGTAAAAAGTTAGTAACAAAAAAATTTGAAAAATAATATCTCATTTTTGTCAAAAATAATATTAAGAATAATTCTCATATCCTTTCCTGTTTACGTAATGATCTCTGATAAGGATGATTTCCACACGAATCGAGTTCCACTTCACCTTTCCTTTGCCAAGAAGCGCACGACTTCCCATACGAATGGAGTCTCCCCCTCCCTTTTCTGCCAAGGGATGTAAGACTTTTTATGTGGATAGATTTTACTTTGAGTGGAAAGTCGCATGGCCTTATGCGGGGATTGGTAGAACTCACTTCGCGTGGAAAGTCGTATGCACTCCTAAGGAGGAGGTGGGCTGAAACTTGCTTTGCATAGGAAGTCGTGCGCCTTTCGGCAGAGAGGAAAGTGGAATGAAACTTGCTTTGCCTGGAAAGTCATTATGTCCCATACTGTAATATATTAGAAATAAGATATAATATTTCTTGAACTTCTTTTATTAATAACTTGTAATACAACAACGAGCGATAAAAACCTGTTGGAGGTTATTCAGGATCATAACTTTGACAACATATGTCAAGGCCAAAGTCATCTGCGCTGACTCCCCCCATCTGAATATTTACCATATACAATTTTAAATAGTTTATATCTTTATTGTATAATTGTAGCAGATAGAAAATATAAAAACTTATTGCACATGGACAATATCAAATTTTAAATCTTATTATAAACATTATATCACTAAAATAAATATTAACGTTTAAAAATATAGTATTTTGGTTCTTCTTATGAATAATAATGTTTGTTAGATGCTAATATTTATTGTACGTAATAATTCAATAATTCAAGATTTAATTTTATTCTTTATTTTCCATGCGTAATGACGTTGCACATTCAATGATGTTATTTTATTTTCTGTATGTTATTGTAAAATAAAAATGTAAACTACTTTTTACTATATTTTGGTTTACATAAACTTTAAATAAACGTTTAAATAAACGAATTTGAATTTAATTTATTTATTGTGTTATTTATTATTATTAAATTTGACTAGTAAGTATTGTATTCCATTTAACATTCCATTTTTTAGACTCCTCATTTCACACTTTTTACTTTTTTGTTAATACTGATGTTGGACTTAAATTTTGACAACTTTTATTCATTAGATTTTTATTTACGTTGTATCTAACATATTGCTCAAGAGTTCTGAGTTTTGAAGTCTTCATATCATTTATGTTGAAATAATATTAATAATAAAAAAAATGGGATTCCATATTCCCTACTTTTAACATACATAAGTTAGCCTATCATTCTTATCGACTGTTAAAAAGTGTGATATGTTAGAAAAAAATATTGAAAAGCAAGATTGTAATACTACTTTACCTGTAACACAAATTTTTGGTCAATAACTTTTTTGCCAATAGCAGGCTGGAAATCTGAAGATTCGAGAAAACGAAGGAAGACTTCATAGACCAACTGAAGATGAGGCCAACTCGCCTCCAGGGTTGGATCATCTTCTTCTGGATCAAAATCTGGATTTTCGCTAGGTGGCAATGTACGGAATAGATTTGCAGAAACCTTCAACAAATACCATACAAAAGATCTTTAAATGATTTCAAACCACATTTACACTAGTAGTAGCATGAAATAGTAATAATAAATTTTATTTATTCATTATTACACGGAAAAAATAATGTATTAATTAATAATTATAATAATTATAATAAATAAGCATTAATTAATAACAGTCTAATTGAAATAATTTTCTAAATACGAAGGAACGTCACTTATGATCAAAATTAGACGTCAGATTAATAAATACATACAGTCATCAAGTAAGTGGTCGAGTGAATTTATTAAAAAAATAGTGAACAAAATTTTCAAATACATAGATATGCATTGTACTCAATCAAAACAAATATGCAATTATGTTAATAATTGTCCAGTCCAGTCTGTTTCTCTTACAAAAAATTGAAAAATCAATGACAATTGAATTTTTCTTGATAATGCATCAAGGACAAAGATTCCCTCTATCGACGAAAGATTTAGAGCGATACCTCTCACTAGAGTTATAAGATCGACCCGTTCTTATTTGACAGATTTTATATATATATATATATATATATATATATATATATATGCAGTCATTTTCGAGATAAATTTATTTAAAATATATATGGATATATATATGGATTTTAAATAACTTTATCTCGTAAATGACTGCACCGATTGCTTTCGGTCTTTCAACACAATCAATTATTAATAATCCCTCCAAATTCAATTAGATCTACTAGCACTTTAAAACTGAAAACTTATTGTAATAAATAAATATTTGATAAATATTCAAATAGTCATTTCTGAAATTTTATTTGGTAAATATTCACTTTAAGGGAGATTTCTCCGATGACAATGATTTTTACATATGTTGTCAAGGTCATGACTTCCAACAAATTTTAATTGTCGCTCGTTATTCGTTAAAAAGTTATTAACAACAAAAGATTTTAAAAAATGTCTTGTTTCTGTCACATACAATATTCAAAACTATCTCACATCCTTCTCTATTTACGTAATAACTTTCCACGAAACAAAATCCATCTCACCTCCTCCCCTGTCTAAGAGCATATGATTTTCTATGCGAAGTGTGAAGTTCACCCCACCTCCTCCCTCCCTAGGGACGTTCAACTTTCCACGCGAAGCAAGATCCATCTGCATAAAAAATTGTCTGTGCCTAGGCAGAAGGGGAGATGGATTTCGCTTCATGTAAAAAGTCGTACGCGCCTAATCGGTCCATCCCATACGTCCCCCCTGCTTGGAGTCATCCAACTTTCAACACAAAATGGAAGAATAATTAAGAACTTTAATTGTTAATAACTCTTTAACGAACGACAACTAAAACTTGTTGCAGGTCATGATCTTGACAACATATGTAAAGATCATTGTCATCGGAGGAACTTCCCTTAAAGTGAATATTTATTAAATCTCAGAAATGACTAAATATTTATCACAATAAGTTCTCAGACTTTAAGATGCTAGTAGATCTAATTGAATTTGGAGGTCACTCAGAGTCATAACTATACAGAGTGAGACATTTGAAGTGTCACGAGCTATTATCCTTGAAAGTATGCGTCGAATCACAAATATGTTCAGACAAAAAGTTTTGTGACTTCGAAGGGGATGGTATCATAAGATGATACCATTGATTTGACCTTGGATGGCGTTTTTGTCAAGGTCAAGGCAAAGTCACTATTAATTTTTTTAATGGAATGCCCCATTTTTCATTACATTCAAGTAACATATCTCAAGAGCTTTTCAAAACACTATAATGGAATATTTTTTCGTTACTTTTCAAATTACAAGACTTTGAAGGCTACAGTATCGCCAGCATTAACATTACTCAAGATGTCCAATCGACTAAAATTTCTTCAGTGCACTCTGTTGTTCAGAGTGCTCCGGATAATATTTATTAAAATCAAGGCCATTGAAAGTTCCTCTTATTTTTATTTTTACGTAAAAATGAATTTTTAATGCAAGAATGAAAATAAGAGAAACAACCTCCAAGGCCTACACAACAAATATTATCTAAGTTATAATCCTAAACAACATTTAGGTTTTAGCCATCGGTCGAACACTTCGGGTAATGCTACCGGCGGTACTATAGTCTTCAAGTCTTATAACTTGAAAAGTACTTAACGAAAAAATATTCTATTACAGTGTTTTGAAAAACTCTCGAGGTAATTTACAAGAATATGCAATAAAAAATAAGGGGTTTAAAAAATTAAAAATGCTCTGATCTAGACAACGACACCCAAAGTCAAACCAATAGTATCATCTTATGTTCTCCTCAAAGTAAAAACTTTTGTCTAAGCATATTTTTTATTCAATGCATACTTTCAGAGGTAATACTTTAAATGCCCCACTTTGTACAAGAGACTTTTCCGATGACCTTGACTTTGATAACATATAGGGTAGAATATTATAAACCTTAAGGAAACATTTTGATATTATATTTATATTTAGCATACTAAAAAATAAAAAAATCTTGTGCACTATTTGATAAATTTGTTAATATTTTATGTATTTTAGTATTAATTATTTTAATGCAAATGTTGAAATGGTGGCGAATATTCTTATTATCCGCATTATAGTGCTCATATTATCCTCTAAAGGATAATATGAGCATCCTTAGGGGTAATATGAGCACAGGAATTTAAATTCTTTATTTGATAATTAAAATTTATTTTTTTTAACTTTATTTAAATATCTACTTAATGTCTGACGAAAAACTTCACATTGATGAGCCGACTTTTGACTTTACCCATTTTCTACAACTAAAAGCACAGTCTTCTTCATAATGTTTGCTATTTATTAAGTATATATTTAATATTAAATATTTTTAAAAGTAACATTATTTTCAGTTATATTAACCAAACATTATTTCACCATTTGTGAATATCTGAGAGATAATATTATATCTCAAAACACGTAATGTCTCAGTGCTAAGACAAAAAAATTTTTTTATTATTTTTTAATTGAAAACCGTTTTACATATGAGGAGTGATTTTTCCGTTAAAATCATTTTTATAAGCTGCAACTGATATTTTCTAAATTCATTTATTTACGTAATCTATATGTATATACAGTTTCATCAAAGTTAAAATTTGATACTTCGCGAGGCTCTTTTGTAAGAAATTATGTTTATTTATTTTATTAAATAAATCGTTTTATTAATGTTTCATTAATTGCAGGATTTTCTCTAATCAATAAGGCTGGCTTAAAAAAGAAAGATTTTATCGAGGCATCCAAATCAGTAATTAATAATGCATAAGACTGGGAGGGTCAACGAACTTTTTCGGAAAAAAGTAAAAAGTAATTAAATTACAATAAACAGTGCATATTCTAATGTTATAATGTTAAAAAAAAACCGAATCTTATAATATAGTATCAAGATATTAGTTGATTTTAATAAAAATATAATTTTAATATAATCTTATAAAATTATAAAAATGTATTCTTAATAATCTTAATAAAAATATAATTATAAACTCTAAGAATTTTATTTCAAATTTGTTTTTTCTATTTTTCTTAATTCGCGAGATATTCGTCTAGTAGCGAAAAATAATTCATAATTAAATCTAATTCTACATTTAAAAATATATATTTAATTTTTGTATAATAATTTTAATATATACTTTTTTAAATATTCATATTTCTAAATTTAGAAATATTGTGGATTTATTACATCAAATGTGATAACTTGAATGATAATGACAAATCCGATTAAAATCAGACTGTAATCGAGTAATCAGATCTATGCCCTGTTGCCTAATCAGTACCTAATCCGGCGACCTGATCGGTGCCTAATCCGACAGCCTGATCAGAACTATTTGATACGTGGAGTTATCACACTAGGGCTCTATTAGGGCATCGAATCTGAACCAGATCTGGAAGTAGAGCAAGCCGTACGTGAACCTGAGAAGGGTTTTACGAAAATTTTTAGTTGCTCTTAAAAGCACTTAGTTTTGTAATAGTTTAATTATTAATTAATTTTTTTTTTATTTGTAGTTTGGATTGCTAACTTGGCATGAATCTTAACACTCTCATCTTTAAACAGATTTCTATTAAATTATTTGAGCACTAAAAGCAGGAATAGAGCACTAAATTAGCACCAAATTAGCACTTAATTTTAATATATATATTATTTTACTTTTCAGTGACGGAAGTGCTAACTTGACGGAAGTCACGCCAGCATCTCCTTATAATACATTATTTTTTTCGTATAAATATATTTAAAGCATTATTCAATATAATATTAAATACATATATTAAAAGCATTATTCAATACAAAAAAATGGAATACTATTTTTAATTCTAATAATTTTCTTATATTTTATCATAATTCTTTTATTAAATACATACCATCTTGATAGTTTCCGGATAAATAGGCTCGGTGAGGACACCTCGCCCTGCTGTGATATATTCGACTAATTCATTGAGCGTACTTCGTTTAATTTCCTTGCCTTTGAGATCAGCCATTGGATCCATGAAATCGAATGCCACGCAGCATTGACGTAATTTTTTGATAAATAATTCCTCCTGCTCTGCAGCGTTAACATCTGCAACAAACAAATAGTATTAATATAACTTATAATTTTACACATTTCAAATCCCTTCTGCAACAATCCTCCTAAGTGTACATTATAAAGAAAAACATCAAGAAAAATTACAGAACCGACATATCCTCTTATCTGAGGATGTTTCTCGTTATAAATAATTCATTCATTATATGTGCAAAACGAAATCGGAGAGTAAAGTGCTAGGTGAAATATTTTTAATTCTCTGCTGCAAGAACTCAATAAAATGTTATCATTTCGTTTGCTTCTAAATTTGTAAGCAAACAATTTAATTGAGCTGATAGAAACTAGAAGCGTACAAGTTACACGAGTCACGAGAGAATAGAATGATCGAATGCTGAAATGATTCTACAAACGAATTATAATATGTAGTGTACATCTTTCAACTAAAACTTTTCGATGAATAATCTAAGATTTTTATCTCTCTAACTCAACTCTGACTCGCTTAAAATTAAAACGCAAGATTTCGTGTTACTCGTTAATACATATCACAGAAGTCTCTTATGGAAAATACCTTACGATCTTAATAGACAAAATATTTTTGCTTCCGCCAAATTTTCATCGATTAGAAACGGATTGGTCAAAGATAAACTGGTTAAAAAAAAATTGGTCAACGAATTTCATATTTATATTTTTAAAGATTTTGATCAAATTCCAACTTAATCGGAAATTATTATGTAATATTCGTATCTACTATTTTATTAACATTTTGTTAAGATTCATTTTTTATTTAATATATAAAAACAAGGTTCAAGACAACAAATTCTATTATATAATATAATTAGACATTTTTTTTTTAATGCTACTATTAGTTGAATCAATTAAATTACATTAAATTAATTGGAATTTAATCTCAAAATCGTCCTCAAACATTATTTAAAAAATAATTTTTTCTTTATAGTTGTAATAAAAGAATATTATTATATGTTCATATACAGGATGGGCCGAAAGTTCGGCCCACTCTGTATATGATACAATCGAATATCTTATTAAAAAGTAAATTTTTGAGAAAACAACATTCACACAAGTATTAAGGTTTGGAATAATACATTGAATGGCGAGACTTATTTGACTTTCAGTGTAAGTATAGAGAAGTCAAATTCAACTTTAAAATATTGAATGGAAACTCTCACTTTTATTCATTATTCTTGTAACTGACGTTAAGATCTTTTCAAAGTATTATAATGAAATTCCTTTCGATCTTGATAACATTTGTCAAACTCAAGATTATTGCAAGTTGTTTCTTCTATTTTCATTTTTACGTTAAAAATAAAAATGAGAGGAACAACTTTCAATTTTGATTTTGACTAATGTTATCATGACCCTAAATAATATTCAATGGATTTTAGCCGTCGAAGGATCTATGAAATTAGTACAATATTATATTAATAAAAATAAAAAAATAATAATAGTTCTAGCAGCTCTCTCTCTCTCTCTCTCTCTCTCTCTCTTTCTCTCTCTCTCTCTCTCTCCATAGTTCTATAGTTTTATATAAAAATAAAAATAAATTCAGCATATTTTATATAAAAAAATCAAATATAAAAATATGATGTGCTAACTTTGCGAATCTAGCACAATTTTCCTCTAAAATACAAGAAAATGATCAATATTAGCACTTTCAGCAACAATTCCTGATAGTTCTATTAAAAATCTATTAATATATTCATTTTGAAAACAAAATTCCAACAATTTCTAATTTTTATACATTTTATATATAGAATTTTATATATAGAAAACTCTTTTTAGTTTGACCCACGTATGATGCTTCACAACCCAAGCAATTGATCTTATAAAAAATAATCACATCATACATCACAACATACACGGGGCATACTTATTATCTAATAAATTTTTATCGGTCGTTATAAATTTTTTTCAGCATATAAGCAATCATAAAATAAATTTGCGATTAAGTGTAGAAATCGGAATATATTTTTCGGAGTTAATATAAGGAATGATAAAGAATGTTCTCTTCCCTGGTAAGGTAAGAATTGTCATCATATTATATTATAGATAATTTTATTATCTATAATATCTTTATTATCTATAATGTCTTTCTTGTAAAAGAGCATTTTAAATCTTTGTATAATTGTGACAAATATAAAAGATTAATTTTTATATATAATATTATATTTTATAATTTTAATAATATTATACCCCTCTTGTAACAGGATTGTTGAAATAAAAATTCAAATATCTGAAAAGGTTTATGATGGAAAAAATGATCATTTCTTCTTATCTGACAAATACCTAAAAAACTAATACTATTGTTTTTTTCGATTTCAATTATAAACTGCAATCTTTCATATAAAGAATTGAAAGGATTCAGAAAAATATTTTTCGGAATAGAAAGCAGAATGTCGATATATTTTACGGAAAGGAAGTTAAAAGAATAACAATTCTAATGCAGAGATTTCTAAGTTTTGCATACTAGGTAAACAATAATTGATGACAATGGAGAACTCATTGGAATACTAAATAATGTTTATCAATCTTATTAAACATAAAATAAGTAAAGTCTAATACAAAGTTGATTGAAATTAAAAATTCTTCTAAAGAAATATTCGTATTTTATGAAATAAAATATCATCTCTTAATTATGTTTTAAATACTTTTCACTGCTAAGTCTATCAGGACGTTAGTCCTGAAAAATGAAACTACATCCAATGAGACTAAACGATGATCCGATCTCAATTTGCAATCATTCAGTATGTTTTGATCAATATATAAAATATATTACTAATTTCCAGTTCTACAAACACTAGCTACAAACATGGTAGCTATCAAGTGCGATTTGAACTTTATTAAAAGACAAGTAATCAAAATTAACGAGTCGATGCAAACAAAAAGCTCCAGTTTATAATCGTGATACATTTTTAGAAAATCATAACATTTCTTTACCGATTAGCAATTTTGTAGAGTTTATAAAATTTGATAAAGAAATGACGATAAGCTACAAATGAATATGATTAAAATTTAAGTATTTATTTATTTGTATTCCAAATTATATATTATGTCAATAAAAACATTTTAACATTTAAAATGATATTTTTAAATTGTTTCCAAAATTGCATACTTAGAATTTGTTTAAACAAAAATTGAGTTATTATTAAATTATTAGTGAATATGTTCAAAAAATTCATAACAACCCAAGTTATAATGAAATTCACAAGAGTTAATAACAAATTTCTCATGTGTAATATGGCTTTTTAATTGCAATTGAAAGGTGAAAGTGTTTTTAATATTTTTCCTTTACATACATCATAAACTATTATATACACATTTCATTCAGTGTATACTTACTAATTTCTTTTTCTTGTTATAGATACAATATTATTTAATAGAAGTATTGCAGAGAAAACTATCAGAAAAAAATTTTAAACTGCTTAGGAAAAATGTTATCATATGTTCAAGATTGAGATGGAAGAAAATAAGCGAAATGTATGACAACTGCAATATTATTTATTCAGGATTTAACATGTAGTTTGCCAAAACATGAAATGGCACAAACATTATTATCTTTATTAATAAATAAAATCATATAGTCAGTCCATCAATGTATTGAATGACTTATGGCTCCTGCAGACAGGACACAGTAACGCTTGCTGCGCGGCGGAAGTTAGCATAGTAACCAATCATTCTTTCATTTTTATGAAAAGTGATAAACTGATTAACTCTCACGCCAATTTCCAAGAGTTGTCACGTTGTGTACAGGACTTATTACTGTTGTCAGAGAAGAGCAAGAAATTACATAATTCTTTTATGTTTATATTCAATACTAATACATTATAAGTAAAGTATTATGCAAAACAAAAGCTCTATATAAAGCTAATAGGACGAAATCAATAGAAACAAATCGGACTTATCGGAATTTTTAGTATTACGGTTGGCAAATTAATATTTCTTACGGTTAGCAGATTAATATTTCTTTTTTTTTTTTAAGAATAAATCATTATGTTTCTTCTAATATATTTTTAATGCTTCAAACAGTATTATAAAAAAACATATTTAAAACGTATTAAAAACATCAATTAAACATGTTTTAAACTGTTTAAAACATGTTTTTTACCCTGTTTAATGTTCATTTTATGGATTGTACTATTAATGATAATTTTATACCGTGTGTCATTTGGAAAAAAATCGTAACGTTTGCATGAGCGACGTTTTTAATGAATTTCTGCAACTTACAAACGTGAATAACTTTAGAAAAAAAAAAATCTCAAATTTTTTTCGCGAAACACGTGCCTCATATTTTTATTTGTAGAATATATTATATGTCAGCAAATTTAAAAAAAAATAAAATGATGTTTTAAAGATGTCCGGTTTGACATAGAATGTCTCATTGTAAATATAATAAAGTCATTTTAAGAAGAAAACATAAAATATTAACATACTTTCAATGGTACAAATTAATACAAACTCAATTGTGTTAATTTTTGCCCTTATGTTTTTTTTTAATCCTGTCAGCTTAAATATTAAATTAACAGCGCCATTGTTTCTTGGAAATGACACACAATATAGAATTGTTTTTGATAGTACAAATTCAATCCTATTGATTTCGGATATTATTTTTCTTTTTTTTTTTATTTTTAATTAATCCTGCCAGTTTAATTATTAAGCACCGTCACGATTTTTTTTCCAAAATGGCACACAGTACAAAATTATCATTAATAATATAAAATGTATACAATGTAATAGTATACAATATGTATATATATAATACAAATGCAATAATACAGGAAATAGTAGCGCGTAAATCGAAGATATATTTTGCGTAGATAGCGTAATTTTATAATTTTAAACAACTTAGGGATGAATATGACTGTTTACTCCAAGAGGGAAAATCCCTTAAGGGTTGCATTGTGAAAATCCTCAGCGCAGAAATGCGATTGGATAATCTTTATGCATATATTTATTGCATAATTTTAACTTTATGCATATATTTCTTTATGCATATATTTATGAGACTGCAAGTTTGTGTGGATATATCGGATATTAGTCCAGCGACCTTATGATTGTGCAGCTTATCATATTTTGTGTGTAATAATATTAGTCGATTCTTATATTTTATGACCGTGTTAAATAATGTCTTATGGTGCTAATACAATCCTCTGAATAGTTCATGACATCTTGGACATCTTAATTAGATTGTACTTAAGATCCTAAAGCCGTCTACATTACTGATTAACTCATAATTTTTGTAAAACAATTTCTTTTTTCATCTTTTACAGATTCAAAAATCCTATTCCAAAATTTTTCTTAAGATTCAATTTTCAAATTTGTTGTCGTTCTCGATATAAACTCCACCTCACAGACATGTATTAATGAATATATTTTAATTCTGGAAAAAGATTTTCGAATCTGTAAAAGAGGAAAAAGTAATTATTATACAAAAATTATGATTTTTTAGTCGATAATACAGACGGCTTTGGGATTCCCCTTGGGATTCTCTTAAAATCTTAAAAATATAAGATCTTAAATAAACGATTTTGAATAAGATCCTATGAATACCCATAGCTCTAAGTCCGCATATTCTGTACACGTCTACCGACAGTTGTCGGTATCGTTGAATAGCAACAGCCAATAAGAATCGCGCTTTTTTCCTAGGATCGTCCTTGCCATTGGCTATTATTAGTTATCGACATCGACAACTATCGATATAGATATGTACCAACGTATATGGGCCCTGATGATAAAATTACTGCCAATTATTCCAAAGTTCAGTATAGCGCCCCGCCCCCTTCGATTTTTTTATAATTTTGTAAATTTGTATAATTTCATGCGTAGAATATATTTCGAGAATGAAAATCATCGTTCAAATCTCGTTTTTTTATTATTTAAACTTCCAAGTTTTTAATGTCGGTAAGTTGGAAAATGATAATTTAATGATACTTTACAACTGCGCATGCTCATTAATGTCTATTTGCTTTTCTCTGCTTTAATTAAATAAAAAGACTTCTATAAGTCTGTGGTCCTTATATAAGTCTGTGTTAAAACCATGAATTTTTTTTAAGTTGTAATTTTTATATAATTAAGTTGATTTTTTATTATTATTAAGTTGTTCGATTACTAAATATCCCTTTTTATACTTAATTTTTTTATACTTAATTGATATTATTTCACAAATATCAACATTAATGACAACATTAAGTTAAAAAGATACTTTAATTATATTAAATTCATAAATGACATCAATGAACATGCGCAGTTGTAAAATATCATTAAATTATCATTTTCAAAATTGCCGTCATCAAAAAATTAAATATGAAATTAAATAACAGAAAACAAGATTTAAACGACGATTTTTCTTCTCAGAATATATTTTACACATGAAAATACATAAATTTATAAAATTACAAGAAAATCGAAAGGAAAGGTGCTGAACATTTAATCAAAAATATTATATCTACTTAAGCCATGTCGCTCACGAAAAAGTACTAAATCCACATAAAATTGGAAACTTTGTCAAACATTCTCTGTATCGCCTTTCTCAGCAGCATGATTTTACAGATTAAAAATCCTTCATATTTTATTGTTTTATTACTAAAAGATAAAAGAATGTTGAATCAAGATACTGAAAGAAACGAGTCAACGTATTCGCATAAAATAAAAGACATCAAGTGACTGAATGAGTTTGCACAAATTTTACATAATTCCTTACAAGATCATGGCAATTTTTGACATTCCGTTTAAATTTCTTTAAAATCTTTTTCATCTCGCTTCCTATAGAAAATATATTGCAGTTTTATCTAGCTCAGAATAACTAATAGTAATTATATATACACACAATTTATCCAAGATCTGAGAATCAAGCTCACTTTTCCCTGTCGGTAGACAGACATGGAACATTTGAAACAAACAGAAAGATCTCTCTTTGTCACATTCAGTGATAGCTTAACTACAAAGATGACAATTATGCACTTTTGTGTGCAAAATTAATGTATGTGTGTGTGTGTGTTTGTTTGTGTGTGTGTGTGTGTGTGTGTGTGTGTGTGTGTGTGTGTGTGCGCGCGCGCGCGCGCGCGAGTGTGCGTGTGTGTAATAGTTGAATAAACTATTTTAGAGTTTTTGCAATTATGTATAAGAATTTATGTACACTGCCAATTTATGTACACTGGTTTAGCCAAATATATATTAACTCAACATCAAATATGTAAACTTGTTCATGACTGATATTTTTCTCCAAGTGTAGACTAACCTTTAAGCAAAGGCAACTGCTGAAGCTCAACATCCTGCGAGTTGCGATAGCGGGAGGAGCCCTGCGACTTCTTGGATTTCTTCTTGAGAGATCGCTTGGCGAAGGGATCTATCCTGTCGACGAAGGCCCCTGACGACATTTTGGCATTAACAGAGGCACTATCCTGGTGAAGCTCAAACGGGAGCGCTCGCGTCTGTTTTCTTCTGGATGTTCTGAACCTTTCCGCAAACAGCGGGCTGGTCTCACGACTAAAGACCAAGATCACCTCCGCCCCGAAGAGGCCGCATTCCGTGGCCGCGACTGTGAGACGAATAACACACTCTGAACTCACGAGGAAATGAATGAAAGGCACACACTGTTACCACAATGCACGTCACGCGGCTTTACACCCGATCGCATCAATTCTTCCTCTTTCTCTCCTGCCTGTTCTCAGTCCACGCGTTCCTTCAACATACCTTACCATTCACGCTGTGTACCGAACAACGAGAGGAAGTAGCGGAGGTAGAGGACGATGATGAAGTATAATTTGCCAAGGAGGACGTTTGTCGCGCATAGCACACGTGGAGAACTCGTTTCCTCCGGTAGATTAGATCGAGAGAGCTCGCTGACTTCGCTGTTTCCGAAATCTTCAATTTCGTTCACGCAGTACTTGCTCTATCGAACTTTAGCCGGCTTCCTGGTCGTCGCTGTTACCGTCACCGGGAGCGCGATAATCTCCAAATGGCTAGGCGTTGTCACATACGAATGCACGCCCGTGTGCTGCCTGCCTATCTATCTGTCGTCCGTCCGTCCGTCCGTCCGTTCTTCCTTCCTTCCTTCCGCGAACGTAGGTGCTCCCACCTACACCGTGCGAAAAATATGTGAAACGCTACGATACGACGTTGTAAAACGTCCGACCGGCGACTCTCTGCCTTCTCAATCTCAATTCGGTACCAATTCAATACACTCGCGACGCAAGGTGGATTCAATCGACAACGACAACGGCAGCGGCAGTAGCGCCGGTCAGTGGCAGATAACTGCCGCTGCTGCTGCTGCTGCTGCTGATGATGATAATGATGATGATGACGATTTCGTTAGTGACGAGGACTCTTCTCCGACGATGTCACGGATTGCGTGTCGTTCGCTTGTACGCACGCACGCTCGCACGTACGTACGCACCCACGCACGCACGCAACGTGCGACCGCGCGCACCGAATCGAGTCGTACTGAACCGCCGGTGGCTGAAGAGAGAAAGAGAAGAAGCACCGTTATGAAATAGAACAAGTTGCGCGTACAGTTGATTCGGCAGCGCACGGTCGGTAGGAAGTATGGCCGTGGATAATAAGTGTGGCCGTGCGCGCGCGCGCACAAACATACACACACACGCAGACGCACACACACACACGATATATACAATCGCTTGGAGCAGTCAGCAGACGGACGCAATCCGTCGTTCCGCCGAGCGGAGAGTGGAGAATATAGAATGGAGAGATGCCGGAGACTCTCGACTGTCGACACTCTACCGACGACTCCTTTTTCACAACAGTGACCGGCAACTACCGAACGCCACCAACTGCTATTGCTACTCCGTCTCCACTTCCTCCTCCTCGCTACTCGCACGTCCGATGTACGGTGAACTGCACGACGTTTGGAGTAGACGTGTATGTTAGGAGCAGCTCTCAGTAGCATTGGACACGACCGCCATCAGCTGCTCGCTGCTACGTGGAGGTCTGTCTCTCATTTTCCGATGGAAACGAACGCGACCTTACGTCAGGCGTCGACAGTCGCCGGAACGTGGCTCGACATCGCCTTGCGTCGCTGTCGCTGCTATCGTCACTCTTAACTCTGACTACTCGGCTCGCCTGCGACCTGCCGTATGACGTGTCTTTTACTATTCTCCACTCGGAAAAGTCTCACTCGCGGAAAAGTTTTCACTTGACTTCGCTTCGCAGTTCGCCACCGCTCCACTCGTCTCACTCGTCGCACGCGCGCGCGCAAACACACCACTCCACCGCCCTGACCAAATCTCTCGCTTGTTCGCCACCACCGCACCGCACCGCACCATGAACCGTTCTGCTTTTAAGCCAGGGAGGTGGGGGGAGGTCTCCAATGTCCGTTCGCGATGTTCCGCGAGGTGAATCACACGCGGAGAAAAAGGATTCGAATCTCGAGACTGTCACGTCGCACACCGTCGCCCACCTTCACTTATTGAAAATCCGTCAAGTCAAGAGGTGCCCTGCGTGCCTGAAAATAGTAACATGTACTCGGCAATTGTCGACCGAAGGTGACCGAATATCGACGGAAGCGGTCGAGCGCGGCAGGTGGCGGTAGCGTCACGCGCACGCCCGGCATGTCGTTGGTAGCAACACGCCATTGGCCACAGATCGCCGACCAATCGCGTATCGACCGCCACTAATTGTCCGTTGCGTTTGCGATCGATTCCTGCCGCCTGCGGACGTCGTGGTCGTCGCGAGCAATCGTCGCGCTGAAAGATAAAATCGCACAAAGGATGGCGCGACGCATGGCTCGATCGTTATTGACGAATCACGTTGCCGCGTTACGTCGTGTACTGATGGCTAATCTCTCTCTCTCTCTCTCTCTCTCTCTCTCTCTCTCTCGCTCGCTCTTTCCATCTCTTATCGACTCTCAGATAATTTTCACTTCTGTGACGTCATAACTCAGTTGAATGCGCGTTCCATTTACATTCTGACTAGTAAGATTCAACTGAGTTGTTATATAATCTGCATCAAGACCTGTACTTTAGTGAGTTTCGTAAACTCACTTTAAAATTGAGATTATGAACCTGTGTTGTCATATTATAAATTTTTATCAAAGTAAGCAAATAGCGACGTCTTTATTCTGAGTTAGGGCCTGCGCACAATAAAAATATTAGAAACAGGAATAAATATTAAAAAATTTCAACCTATCAAATGCCAGTTACATCGGAATATATACTTTCTGATTGAAATCTTAATATTTATTCCTATTCTTAATATTTCCTCTATTGTGTGCAGAACCTTACAGTTCTAAATTTATCAGAACCATTCCCGCAGTTGCTCAGTAGCAGCGTGAATTTTAATTGGCTGTTCCAGTACATCAGCGCTATTATACGTAGAAAGTGCATGTTAGGGAACATTTGATTGGTTATTTCCAGTATCACCATTATGTGCAATGTTTTATCTTGTATTTCCATCATATGTCAAAGAAGTGCGATCGACTTATGTCTATTATGGGTGCAATCCACTTGATGCTACAAACGCTTTGGAAACATTTGACTGACCACTCAAAAAAAAGATTTCACTAATTGATTGAATCAAAAAATGCTCGAAACATTTGCAGTATCAAATGGACCGTATTGCAAAAGTACTAAAAAGTACTAAAAAAAGTATTTAAAATAGGTTTAGAGGATCAAATGTTTGTTGCAACAGCCTATATGAAGTGTTGATTTCAAAATGCAAGCTTCAAATTGGCTGTCGCAACAAACTTGCGATCAGCTTGCAATTAACTACATAAAACCGGCTTAAGACTTCCTTAAATTTATCTTCAGATAATGTACGAATTATTTCATTGGCTGCTGAGCATCTAAGATAAAATTAAGAAAGCCTTAAGCACAAGGTCTGACTATGAATACGGACATTAGAATGCTGATTGAATGATCTAAAAGAATACACCAATAACAGCGTGCGCTCATTCAACTGTTGAGTCCGCTGAACGCAACCAATTCTTGCAAACATCATTTGCAAGACGAACTATGAAATCCACCAATCATCCATTAAATAGCCATTTCTAATAAACAGAAATCAGTTCGTGATTGCTAAGTCACATGATTGCAATGACCAATCAGAAACAAACTTAACACGTCGCGCTTTTCTTATAGGACTTTAGTGCAACCAAGAAGAGAACATAGGTCTGTTCTTTTTAGCTGAACTTTTGCACTAGTTCATCTTTCTTTCTTTTCTCTTTAGGAGAAAAGAAGAAAAAGAAAGATGAACTGGTGCAAAAGTTCAGCCAAAAAGAACACGACCAATGCTATGTATTTAAGATTGCTGTAAAATAAGAAAAAGGAACTTTATTTACGAGTTTGATCGAAGATTATTGACTATGGAAAAAAAGGAGGAAAGAGCTAATTAACTAATTATAATTTGAGAACCTCGATTACGACGAATTTAATATATAATGAACTAACAATGTAATGAATTAGAAATTAGTATTACATCTTTGCGTCATATATGTAATTCAAAGGTAAGGGTTCAATGCGCCTAATTTCCCTCACTCGAGGGAATTTAAAAAAAAACCTTAAACGATTAATATCTCGGGCCACGGGACAAAGCGATGCATATTTCTGTCAGATTCTTTTGTTTCATGCAAAAACGCGTCGAATAAGCCCAATTTCATTGATTTTTGAGATAGTCTAAATAATTATCAAAATCAACGTATTTTTGAAATTAAAACAAGCTTACTGTCGCTAATGTCACCACAGTGTTTCGTGGCTGTAACAGTTTTCCTAACCTGAATAGTCAACTTTGACGACTAATATCTTTGTTCGCAAGACAGAGCAATGCTTTTTTCTGTCAGATTCTTTCATTGTATGCAAAAACGCGTCGAACAAGTCTAATTTCATTTATTTTTGAGATACGGGCTGTACTTGTATACTTAATTACCCTCTTTATTTTTAAGCTGTCTCAAGAAAAGTGATATCATGAATGTCCTTATACGATGTCCCGGATTGTACTGTGGCAGGGAATTGTTGCCAGATGGAAATTGGAGCAATTGTGGAGCTTGTCCGCGTGGCTTCCGCGCTAACGCCTCATCGGCATGCGAGCCCTGTGAGGACGCGCCAATATTCTATGATTGGTTGTACCTGGGCTTCATGGTCCTGTTAGCTTTGGTGCTGCACTGGTTCTGCATTGACATGGTCGCAATGCGTCGTAATATACCCAAAGAGGTGATTGCCCTTCATCTCTCTGCATTATTCGAAGTAGTTCTGGCATCCCTCATAGTCCTTCAGCTAACAGATCCCATTGGATCGTTCAACATTAAGTCATGCAAGGCAAAAAAGTTATCGGACTGGTACACACTACTGCATAATCCGAATCCTAATTACGAAGCGACTTTACACTGCACGCAAGAGGCAATTTATCCATTGTTAGTACAGTTACCTATATATCAAATTAATTTATGAAAATAAAAGTTTTTATTAAGTATTTTTCTCTAGACTGTATAAACTATTTTTGTGATATAATGAAGATTAGTAGAATTACAGCAATAGATGAAATCTTTATTGGCTACTTTTAATTTCTAATCAAATAATAAAATTATCAGTTTAATGTTAGAGTAATACTATTGAAAATTAGCTTGTCACAGAATGCATTCCAATTTTCCAAAGTTAAATAAAAACTATTATTTTCTTCAGATATTTTATATTAACGGAATATCTTTCAACATATTATTTTATGATCTTACAGATACACTATGGTTTTTGTCTTCTATGCTTTAGGAATAGTTCTCATGCTGTTAATAAGGCCACTAATAGCTAAGAAATTTTTACCAAAACAGGGAAAGTTCTCTATTTACGCAGCGTTGTACTTCTATCCAATCCTCGCACTGCTACATGCTGTGGGAGGAGGTCTAATATGTATGTTCTATATGTACACCCTAGTAAAACCAATGTGCCAATTACTAATTATATATTTTTTTTACAGATTATTCCTTCCCTTACATTCTTATTATCCTGTCAGTGCTTTCAAATGCAGCGCATTTCGCATTTAAATTGAATCAAACAGTAAAATCATTGTTGTTAAGTTCTATCTCGGATATAAAGAATGTAATTGTCATTTTGGGTCATTGGTTGCTGCATGGATATGGCGTGATAGCAGTTGCAACTCTTCGGGAAATCACTATTCATCCCACAATGTTGCTTTTAGTTGTATTACCTGCTCTGTTTTATATTATAACGGCGAAATTCACTGATCCACACAAACTGCATATTGAATAAGTCTCCCAAACAAAACAATATATATACTGTATAGTGTCTATACGTACTATCTCCCGCATGTTTAAAATTAACATGATTAGGCTGTGTATTTATTATGTGATAAAAGTGAAATTTTGCGAACAGACACGTGAAAGCATTGTGGGATTCTTTTAATAAAGATTCTCTTTCAATAGTTTGTGTAAAACCTTTCGAAAATATAAATGTCGTGATAAAAAAAAAGTTGATAGAGAATGGTTGGATTTTTATGAATTTGTATAGTTTTCTATAAATTTATATCATTTTCTATCGTCGATCTCGCGAACATCAGGATTGATCAGATATGAATCTTATTATATTTTATCAAAATTTGTACAAGATTCCTAATAAGATTTGAATCAAATCAATGAATTCGCGAACACCTGATTCCATATTTCAAACGATGGGATTCTTTTCTATCGTCTTCTCTATCATCTTTTTTTTACAGGTACAGGTACAGAGCTCCTAAAAGAAGTTAGCAATTTTTGTATTTGTTTGCTACATACGTATATATTTTGTTACATGTACATCGAGATACATTTGCTATATAATGATTAGGGTATGACACGAGTATACATAACTCAAGTAAAATTTTTTTTCACGTTATAATTTGTTTCAATATACGAATGAATGAAGATTTTGCACAAGAAATAACTTCGCCCATTTTATTCTGGATTATGACTTAGATTATAACATTAAATACATTCTCTATATGTAATTATACAGAACATTGAGAGAAATAATAATATAATTTAAATCTCAAATGGAAGGGGAATATTAGATGTTATTATTGGTGCGTTCAGGGAAACTCTATTAGCGCTATTTCTGATCAGACTATCTTCATCGTTTATTAGACATAAAATAGGGATAGAATGACACGAATAATGTCTCTCTGAACACGCCTTATATGTGATACTTAGGCTGCTATTTCGTCTGTCTTTTTATCATATGATAAATTTTTTCAAATTTTTTCCTATTGATTGGCTATAAAATAGAGAGATCCAAGGATCTCTCTGTCCTGAACACATTTGTCGTACGACAAAAATACGAATGAAATAATAGTATCCTTAGCCATGGAGGAAAAAACCATAATATTAGTCAATTGAAAATTGAATACGAAAAAATACTTCATATTAATTAACTGTATTATTATAATACAGATGTATACCAATTGTCGCTATTGTTGTATACTAATTGGCAAATTTGAAATTATATAATCTCAAACACTCAAATGCATAAAATTTAAGAGTACGTTGAAGACATTTTTTATGTCTTCAACACTTTTAAACGATTCTAACGATGAAGGCAATGAATAGTAAATAACAGCAGTACTGAACAGGTTATACCTTCTTTTCAGCTTCCTGAAAGCGGATCTGAACTTATTTTTCTGGTGACACAAGACCAATAAAAATGATATATAATTTACTATTAGCTCATAATCCATTTTAAACATTTTTTCACATTTTTAAGATCTCGAGTTTTTATTGTTTTTTAAATTCAGTTTAATTTTACAAATTTTGACATACAACTTTATTTTCATCAGTCTCGTATATTGAAGCAAAACGCAATCATATATAGCTGATTGCTTTCATAATTTGAATCTTTTGGATTGATTTAATTATAATTGGATTGATTACGATTCCTCTTTCGGTACAAATGTTAAAACCAGTGTGCTTTTTGGCGATATGGGTACAGCATCCGACGGCAGTTTCATCCTATAAAAGCGATAAAATTCCAGTATTAAAATAAAGTAATAGGTATTAAAATGGAAGAAATACTTATTAAACAGATAAAGTAATAAAATAGATTTTTTACAAATTTTAAAAAGACTCTTACTTCATAACTTTCGTATTTTGAACGTAGTTAGGACTATGCGCAACTACACTGACTTCCTCCGATATCCGCGGTATTCCGGATAAATTTATAGTGGCTAGTTCTTCCCCAGTCTGATACGCTACGAGATATCCAGGATTGCCACTTTTTAGCCTATAAATTTAATTTACATATTTATTGATATACTTTTGTATTTTGATTAAGTATAGCAAAATATGTTGAAGAATATATATAATATAAAATATAAGTTATATATGAAATCATGTATACTGCCGATCAAAAATTTAAAATTGACCAGTATTCATAGTCCATTCTTATTTAAAGATTGTGTTAAGTAATGTCTAAGATGGCTAATATAGCCTTCTGATTGATTTCATCTTGTGACATCTTAAGTACATAAGACGGTGTTAAATATAAGAATCGATTATGAATATCGATCTATGATCTAATTTACATTGTCACTTAATTGTTTAAATAACAACAATTCACCTAATTATTTAAATGAGATATGAGTATGAGGTTTCAAATGATGCAGAAAAGACACACATGTTAAAAAAAAAAAAAGAAAAGTCTTTTAAGTCGATTTTTATGGAAAATACACTTTAAAAATCAATACTATTAATATAAGAAAACTCAAATGTTTAACGAGCTGTCTGCATAAATTCCCATTGTCCGAGCTGAAATGTGACAGGAATTACTTTTTTATGGATTGGAATCATTCTAAAGAGTGCCGCGGAAAAAATTTGAAAAAGATGGACCCCATATATATATATATATATATACCCCATATATATATATATATATATATATATATATATATATATTGTACATACGTATGAGTCACACCTCATATATATACACTTTTAACTTTTGCCATTGATTAGTTTTATTATATTCTTACAGTCAAGTTTTTATAGCAAAGTGTAATTGCGATACGATTATTTAATACTGCGTGGACTCACCAACTTCTGTATCGCATATAAGAAAGCATGAAACAAAAAAAAGTTCTTTAGTTAGTAGTCTATTATAATATATTTATTATGTGAGCAAAGCACTTTTGTTAGCTCGCATTTTTAAGTCTATTCAATATCAAAAATGCTGAAGAGTTTTATCCGTCTGTTATGAAGTTGTACAATCGTATAATTTTACTATTCAATACGAGATACAAATTAAGCATGTCGCTAAAAGCACTGTGAGAATATGGGTCAAGACATTTAAGAATTCAAACACAATGAATAGAATAAAGAATAATAAACAAGAAATAATTTCAACCTACTAGAAACTAGATAGCTGGAATGCATGATTTCAGATTTAAATCCGTTATTTCTTGTTCTTTATTTCTTTTATTGTGTCTGATCTGTGTTTAATAAGAGTAACTGAATATAAGTCAATTGTGTTGTGTATGTTACATGAAGATGAATTCGATTATCCAATTAAAATCTATTTTTTTATATTTTTTTTTAGTATAAATATATACTCTACTCTTTCTTATGTATAAATAAAATTTTAAAAAAATTAAGAAACAAATTGAAATAATTAATGTTTTCAAGATTCCAGTCGATAGTAATTAGATTAATAATATATATACTATTCTGTTGTCCATAAGGCTTCTAAAAATGGTTCGCGAATATAATATTTAACTTTCATTCATTTATATTTCGATTTGATTAAAATGTATGTAAATTTTTAATATGATGATTACCACACACATATTATATATTAATTTTTAAATAAATTGTTAAATTTAAAGAAAAATTATTTACCTCGTATATACGAAGACTGTCCCGTTTACTATTCTGAGCGTCATATGCCCATGGAGGAATGTTAGACCACTTCGAGCACTTGACAAGGTCGCAAAAGCATCCTTTGCGGACATGACATCATCCATTCGAAGAATTGGTGTACCCGGTAATAACATAGTCATTAACACGATACTATCGGCGACTTCTTTAGGCATGCGTTGCCTCAAGGAAAGCTGTTTGCCATTCACCTACGATTGACAAATAAATATATTTAAAAAATCAAAGATTTAAAACAATATTAAACAAAGTTATCTTTAAGATCATAATGTGAATATACAATTAAGAAATTAAAGTCTTATACGGTCTGGATTTTTAATGCCTCAATAACTCGATGTGAATTTCTCACACACACACACACACACACACACACACGTGCGCGCGCGCGCGCGCGCGCGCGCGCACACACACAATTCAACTTGAAATTATATAATAAAGATTACAAACATTTTTAAAATTATATGATAAAATTAATCTTGTTATTTCTAACTTACGTTCCACGCAGGCCATGATGTAACCGCAAGCCATTGTTTTATGCTCCTAAACAGATCCGTCGCGTTTATGCTCGCATTGGCAGTAGTGAGAAAATGTGAATTCTGCGGTAGATCAATCGTAGTCTTATCGTTATAAACTTGCAAAATATCTGCACGGATGTCATCTTGCAATGCAAATAATCTATAAATAATAGCATCACATTAGTAAATATTGACGTCATATCTAATTACAAAATTAAGAACAAGCATACCCTTTGCCAGCGGTTTCATTACGAACGATCTTTTGCCACTTTGACAACACTGCAGCGTTTTCTGAACGATCGCGTGTATAAATGTGTACCAGGGATTGATAATTGTTCGGTTCAACGGGAAGAATACTTCTGGATTCGTCATGCAGATCCGGATCTTCCGTTAAATATTGCGTGTTTGCCAAACGAAAACCACTAATGCCCAATTTAAGCCAATGAGTAAAGATATCCTTTAAAATAAATAGGACATAAAATATAAATCAAGATATGGTAAATTGATCGATTAAAGTAGAACGCGAAAAAACCTACTCCAAATTCTGCCACCACTGCTGGGTTGTTATAATTCAAGTCAGGTTGCGATTTATTAAATTGATGAAGATAATATTGACTCCTTTGTTCATTCCATTCCCACGCGGATTCACCATATATACTTAACTGCAAAAGCATATTTTAATTTAATATGCGTTATTCTCTTTCTGTGTCAGAGAATTACTTGTCAAAGAGAAACTTAACTAACCCAATTATTCGGAGGGTGTCTTTCTTTTTCGCTGTTAGAGCTGGTTATTCCATCAGCCCAGACATAATAGGACGTGAATGGATCCTGCCTTTTTACAGATTGTTTAAACCATGGATGATCAATGGAGGAATGGTTAGGATCCAACTCCAAGAAGATTTGTTGATCTTTTTCATTTGCTATCTTGATAAGATTTTCCAAATCACTGATGTTTCCTAATTCTGGTTTGATGGCTTTAAAATCTATGACTTCTCCTACCATGAAAAAATAAGAATATTAATTAAGATTACAATTAATATAATATATTTTAGGAAGATAAAAGTGTGACTTTTTGAGTGTATACATACCGTTTGCGCTTTCCTTCACCAGAGATGAGAGAGAAATAGCTCTGATATGTTGGTTTTTCAAATCGCTCAGTGTACGTTCCAGTTCTGTCAAGTCATTGTTAAAAACATCTGAGACATCTAGCTCAACAATTGCGCTCTCCTCCCACAGTTCTTTCGGTTCAGGAGCAGAACACTTTGGTGCCATTATAATGATGGCTATGGCACCAGCTAACATAGCTGCCCATATCAGCCAAAAGAAAATGAACAAGGCCCATCTCAATCTAACCCAGAACGGATCGTTTGCAAATTTCATCAATTCTTCTTTTCCCATTCCAGACAACACTGTCTTCACCATCTCAATATCGATTTTGGCGTCGCCATTTTCCGAGATAAATTTCACCTATCAAAGAAGCATATTATGAAATAACTCATATAGAGAATAAAAAAAAATAATGATAATTATAAATATATCAAAAGAAAATTTATAATATAATTATAAATATATTATATTGTAATATAATTCAATATATCAGACTAACATGGTAATTGATTTTCAAAATATTAAAGAGCTGATTCTTAAAGTTTTAAGTATAAATATAATAAAAATATATACAATAATAAATACAATTTAGACTGTTCGCGTTGTTTGAAATTTCTAAAAATTATTACTCTTAAAGTAAGAAAACTATAATAACTTATCGAATTAGATCTTGCGAATATTATAGACACGTATTCATGCAAAACGTATTATTGATTGGCGTTCGGTAACAAAATTTCTCATGTTTCTAAACTCTGTCGTATTCCAAGTATTCTCGAATATTCCGCATAGAACTTAGGCTGAGTTGTTCGACTTTTTGATAAACTTCAGCTGTCTTATTCTTTTATTCTTTTATGCTTTAACTCTTTTAACTTTTTTATTTAATAGGCAAATTACCGCAGTTTATCCTTATTGAAGCACGCTATCAACGGTTTGGCCGTCTTCGATCGCATGCGCGTGACGCGCCTCATTTTACGTTATGCATTTATATTAGTGCTTTACATATAATTGGTGCTTTCCAGTAAGAATACAGTCAGACACAGTGTAACATAGTGAATTATTATATTCTTGTTTGCCTACGTTAAACAAGGATGAAAAGATTCATCTGTGTCTGACTCTATCTGACTGTGTCCTTGCTGGAAAGCACCCAATATCTTATAATTCTAGCCTTCATCTTCAGCGCACTAATAAAAATTACATATCGAAATCATTACAAATTACATTTCATCATATAATCCATCATGACTCTAGTAGTCAATCTCTACGCTACGTATTTTTTATTAACTATATATTTTTCCATAACCAGTTGGCATGCTTTATGGTCTCAAAAGATTAAGGACTAGTTATTCCTTTTGGTAAATTTTACTTGTTGGATAAGTAGCAAGATTACCCAATCACATGCGCAGATTGCCAAATTTATCTAATAAGTAAAATTTACCATGGAACAACTGGACCTAAGATCTTTAAATGAAACAACAATTATTTAAAACATGAAAAAATTTTTTTGAAAATTTATGGAAAAAAGATGAAGAATAAACCCGGATCCTAATACAAACAACGCTTTAATCGAACTCTGATTAGTGAAAAGCCAGACGTGAGAGTAAAATTTACCCTCATCACCTATTTTTTCAATCAATGTTCCAAAGCGTTATTGTTCATATGAGGATCCGGGCTAACTTTAAAAGTACGCAGAGGGATGAATAGAGAATTTTCTTAAAGGGATGTTGGATGTTGGTTAAATTATCGAGCCATTATAGTTCTATAAAAATCTTTAAATTAATTAACAGAATGGACTAACTTGGAATGTCTTGTCTGCATCAAGTGCAAGAGGCGCAAAATTTATTCCAATTTTTCTAAGAAAGAGGTTTGAATCCCTTGATGAATAACAGAACGTAATCATAATAGGATGTTTGATATTGAAACACTGACAAAAGTCTAAGACAATATTTTCTTTGCCATTTCATCTGTTAGTTTAGTTTTTGAATAATCAGGAAAAATAGTGAATTACGAACGAGTATAGAAGATAAGCAGAGATAACCCAATAAGTGACACGAGCACTGACAAGGGATGAGCTCGCTACGATCAGTTGCTTATTACACGCGTATTATACATATACGCGCGCGCGCGCGCG
>Ga0157363_1000636_pt1 | contig 27225 bp, 21 predicted proteins | sample AttsexASBM1_FD_111477 | JGI IMG/M metagenome (GOLD analysis project Ga0157363, IMG submission 111477) | Fungus gardens microbial communities from leaf cutter ant in Ribeirão Preto, State of São Paulo, Brazil - Atta sexdens ASBM1 | ecosystem: Host-associated > Fungi > Mycelium > Unclassified ... | reverse complement strand
GTTTGTGTGATCAAATTAAGTTCGAAATTTGCGAATTTATTTTAGAGAAAAGAATAAAGGGATAGGTGTTATTTACTACCTATTTATATTTGACATGTAGAAAATTAATTTGTAATTTGAAATTTATTAAAAATATAGTTCTCTGTGTATATACTATTATAGATCGAAAAATTTCGAGTTTTGTCATAATTATCTCATTTGTAATGAAGCAATCTGTTAGTTTTTCTCAGAATGTTCTATAGATTGAATTTAAAATAGACGTAGAAAAATTATTATAAAATGGTAGCAACATCAAATATCGTCAATTTCTATGCGAAAATTAGAGCTCTATGTTTATGTAAAACCATTTTATAATGATATTTTTCTAATAATCTATTTTAAGTTCTGTAGAGTAAAATGTCTTGAAGAAAAGATCAGAAAATAGATTACTAGTGGATTACTTGTTTAAAAATCAATCTCATGGTAAAACTTGAAATTTTCGGGCCTGTCTTCAATGACAAAAAACTTCTATAATTTTTGTATTGCAAATTATTTTCTATATCTAAAATACTCAAAGTAAACTATCATCTAAATACAGAACTGTATCCATTTATTCCTTTCTCTAAAATAAATTGGCAAATTTTGTCTCCAATTTAATTTATTAAATATAAACTCTCTATTCTCTTTTCTTCTACTAAGAGAGCTCAATATGTCTTTGCTTGTAAAATTCGAATTTGGATGAGCGATATCTCTTCTGCATTAACATCTGAGTAATAAATTGTTGCAAACGAGATTTGCACAATCCGGTCATAATTTTATTATATAATCATTCACACTTGGGAGCGCAAGGAGTAATTAAAGCTCAAAGAAGAAAGACGCGATTAATAAAATAATACCGGCATTAATCTCACGGCGTGTAATTTATAATAGAATATGTCATGGTCAACATGCATGTACATCTCTTGAATGGTGTACTTAAAAAGAAGATATCAGTTATTTTTCTGCAATGGTAATATGTGTAAGATATAAAGTTAAAAATTAAGGACATTTATTTGCATCTATTATAATGCATCGTACGCTACGTATTTATGAAGGGAAATTATTAACATATAATTATAGTTGTTTGTTTGTGTGTGCGTGTGTGTGTGTGTGTGTGTGTGTGTATGTGTGTGTGTGTGTGTGTGTGTGCGCGCGCGCGCGTGTATGTGTGTAATCGAATATTCAAAAGTCAATGTGCGATGACAAAAATCAACGTCGCTTTAGGAATAAAAGGATTGTTTAGATATTGAAAGTTCTAACGATTTTTGGCACACGTTTAATAGTTTAGATGTTAGAATGAATTAACATAAAAAATCTAGAATTTATGTTTAAATATAAAAATTTTTATATACCTCAAAACAAGACAGAAGATATTAATATTAAGAGAAAAAAAAATAGATATAAAACTTGATGCAATCGAAGTTCATTGCAAAATAACATAAGAGCATATTTTTCGCGATTACGCATACATGGATCATGTACCTGAATATATGTATATATGTATGTATGTATATATACACATTATATATATATATATATATATATATATATATACACATATACATATACACACACACACACATATATACACTAATGTTATTTACAATTTTAAATTTACATAATCTCATGTTATGGAAGCGTCGCATATACATACGCTAATGATGCTCACCAATGATGCTCATTAATCTATGTTTACAAAGATCGGACGCAATATCGCAATGAATATATTTTATATATTTTATAAAATAATAAAGATCTCAACAATATAGAGCGATGGAATATTATTCTAATTGGACACAAAAATTGAAGGCATTGAACATGAAAGTAGGATCAATCGTTTCTATTGCAACATTTATTTCCATACTGTACAAACTGCTCCTTAACAATTAGTTCATAAGCTATTTCAATTACATGCCATGTAAATGCAACATTGTAAAGATAAGAAAGTGTAATAATTTACAGAAGTTTTTTTGGAAGATATAATTCAAGATAGTTAAAAGTGATAAATAAATTCTCATAAAGGATAACTAAATACTCTCATTCCTGTATTGCACATCAGTGCCACACCAGACTTAAATCCTATATAGAAACATCAATCTACTTTTACTCCAGTGTCTTCAATTCTTGGCAATAATTTCTCTCCTTCTTTCTTTTCTCACAGTTTCTTTACGAAACTTCGCTTCACATATATAGAAATGTACATGTGTGTGTTTGTGTTGTGTGTTATGCATATGTGTATTTTTATGCATGTATGTGTACGTATGTGTATGTATACTTCTTAAGTATTTAACAAATTTATGATCTAGATTATACAGTAGTTTAGGTAAGATCTTTTCCGAAAATATTTAATCGCGCGGTTTGCAGATATAGTCACTACATATCTGTATTTTATATATAGTGGACACAATCGAAGTGTTCCTCTGCCCAGTATACGTTCAATATAACTGCGATGCATGATAGGAATCAATAATTGCAAAACATAGATACTTGATCAGTATTATGTCAAAAGCCTGAAGATCTCCTCTCCAATTCCTGACAGTAATGAGTTATTGTCTCCTTTACCTTCGATTACTAGATTTTCCGTCGCTCTCTGTAACAAAAAGCCATAAAATAATTTAATATACATTGCTAATCTTAGAAAGTTTTCTAAATTCAAATTTCAAAAACTAAATCAACGCAAACGTAATACTTAATGAAATATTGAAGTATATATTTTTATTATATTATGTTATATTATGTTATTGTTAATTAATATTCTAACTTTGGCCATCAAAAAATTATTTACTATAGAGCAGAGCGATAATTTAACTTACATTATATTTTAACAAAAGGCACACATGATGTCCCTTCAGAGAATGACCGTATAAAGATGCAGTATCGTCAATTTGCTCCACGAGTGTGAGATTACATTTGCGGCAAATAATATTCAGAACCGTGTCAAAGTCCTGAGAAGGCATTACTTCTCTTTTAATTTTAGATACTAATTGACCACTTTTGAGAAGTCCCGTGAGTATGTCCTTGTGAGAGAGATGCCCGACCATAAACTTGCTACATGACAAGGGTACGGTGAAATCGAGCTTTTCTTGTTGCGTTCCTTCTTTACTTTCAAACATGTACGTCAATGTACCCCTAAGTCTCTGAGCAAACGTCACGTCCGAGACTAGAACGGTGAACTCAGTTTCTTTACTAGATTGCAGAGGCAGTTGGAACGGCAGTTTTATTCCAAATTCATCTCCAGACTAAAAAGAATATGAAATGACACATTACAAAATTATTTTTATGAATTAAAGCAATTAAATTCCAAATATTCAAATATACATTAACTTACATTCCTAACTAATTTGAGTGACGATGTGTCTGGAACATCGAATACTAATTCTTTTACTAGCGGTTGACCTATATTTGTAATGCAAATTGATACGATAACTTTACTTGAGTCATCAGGGATCTGTCTTAGCTCATACCTCATGGAAAGGATCTTATTTTTGGCTAATTCTTCGTAAGAGATATCTTGCTGTATTTTTTCAGTAATTGTGTTATATTCGATATTCATAAGATCGTCCTTTATCTCTGGTAATATTTCTTTTGACGGAGTAGATATTCCAGCGGTTTCCTCATAATCCAATGACTTATTCTCTTTCTTATTTTTTGACTTCTTCGACTTTTTATGCTTTGTATCTTCATCATTAGATTTTTTATGTTTATTTTGATTCTTCGACTTCTTGCGTTTGCTATCTTTTTGTGATTCATTGGATACCTCTATGTATTCTCCTACAGTAGAAGATTGCACTTTCTCTGGAGACGAATTAGTTTCTAACCACAAGTTAGGCTCCGTTTCGTTCATCACTTCGTTTTCCGTGACATTCTTAACTTTTTTTTTAGACTTTCTATGTCCCTATCAATTTGCAAGAATGCATAAATTATAAAAAAATATTTTTAAAAATATATAAATTGAATAAATTAAAATTATATTATATTTATTAAATATAAAAAGAAATTTACCTTTTCCTTTTTATTTTCTTTTTCTTCAAGTTTCTTCGTTATTTTATTTTCAATAACTCTATGTTCTAAGACAGGCAATCGTTCGTCTTCTCGTAAAGGCATATCCAAATCAATATTTAAAGCTCTATGTGGATCATTGGAATCTACTAAATCGTATTCATCACTATCACTTATTTCTGCACCCGGAGGTAATTCTCCAATTCCAGTATTTACTATTTGTGGTGGTAAACTATCATCTTTTTCATCCTCCTCCTCCGATGCAGATTTTTTATCTGAAAACATTCAATGTTAAGAATTTTAAAGATTTAACAACATATTTCATGTAATATATGATTTATATGCATAATTACTTTTATTTTTTTTTGATTTCTTCTTCTTTTCATGCTTTTTATGTCTTTTGTGACTGCTATTTATATCGCGACATCTGTGAGAGTTAGAAATTTTTAAAGAGATTGGGATGTCTAACTCCGTGACAGGAATGTTTTCAAAGTCTTCATATGCATTCGATGAATTGTGATATGATGTAGGAGTCTTAAATGAGCCTTTCAGATAATGAGGATTATTTTCTTGTTCTAGTTTTCTTGCTTCACGTCTCCTCTCGAGTTCTTCCAAAGATGGTTCATTCGAATCCCGTTTGGAAAACGAATTATTCGGTTTATCTGTCTTAATGAAAATATCATTCATGTCTAAATCCTCTGAATCCGAGCTCTCCGAAGGTGGATCATTTATCCAGGAATCCAAGTCTAAATTTTCAGGTATTGGAACCTGGAAGATATAATGAAATGTTTATGATAAAATATATAAATAATCGACAGCACATATATATCAACTAATATTATATTTTTTTTTATAATTTGTATCAAAATAAAAAATATTTTTAAATAAATGATACATGTATACAATACTACTAAATGATATTTACTTTTCTTTGAGCCTTTGGTGCAACTGGATTAAGTTCACCTTCAAATGTCTTGATTAATTCTTGCGCAAGACCAGGATTTTCTTTTAAACATTCTAATAGTACTAATGCAGAACTTGATCTTTCTTGAACTTCCAAATCGCCACTACAAACAAAAGCTGCTATTTTGTCTTTCAATCCGTAAATCTGTAAAGTGAAAAGCTAATATTAGAACTAGAGATTTTATTTTAGTTTCATACAAATATGTTTATTCTTAAAATATCATTAATTGCATACTTTGCTTGCAAAATTTATTAAAAATAATAAATTTTATTATTATTGCATAAATTAAATATTTTATACCTTTTCCATAGTTTCAGTATCTTCCTTCTTTTCTGCTTTGGCAAATGTCGTTGCAGCTAGTTTTAATATATTATGAACGTAAACTGCCTGTATATGTCCTGGCAAACTAGAAGCTTGCGATCGCAACATAGACTGCAATGTTGCTAAAGGATCTTCCAATTCACTATTAATTTAATAGATCATTAAATGTTATTATATATTAATTAAATTAATACTTAATATGCATAAAATTCTTAATACCTAGAGAATTCTCCACAAATCCATGCTGCTGCATATAAAACTTCGGACATTGTTGCCCTTGGCTGGCCGGTTAAAAGATATGAATTCTCAAGCAATAAGGCACATTGTTGAACCGCGTATTTTCGGATAGCTTGTACACGAATTGCTACATCAAGTAATTGAGTTGCTACTAATGGTCCATGCTTGGTGCCTTCCATTCGCGTAAGTTCCACTAATACAGATATATACCTGTGAGCATATGTGAAGTTTTCTATAATTTGTCCTAGATGATCAGATAATATAAATAAGATTTATATGAAAATATTTTATATTTACCACTCAAAGTAGGTAATGAAGTGATAGTTATTTTGTGAGCAAATCTGAATGATCTTTGAGAGTAATTCATCGCGATACATAGTGCCTTCGGCTTTATCCATATGTACCATTAACTTCTTAACTATCTCCATTAGGTTTTTCTTGGAAACCATTCCATACAACAAATCCAAGGCACGCAGTCTTATAGTTTCATCTTTGTCATCAAGACACTGCATAATTAGATCTTTATGAGATTGCACACTCTTTGGATGATTTCTCAATATTTTCGACATTGCCAATAATCCCAGATATTTCAAGTTTTGATCAGAGTCTTCTATTAGTATTCTCAATTTTTGAACACACAACTGTATCGAATCAGAGTGACTTGGCATACCAGACGAGATAGAAATCAATACAGCAATTACTGTATTGATACATTCATACAGTAAAGACATTGCGGATGTACTAGAAACAATCAAATCAGTTATTATGTTATAAATTATGCCAAAAAATAATTTATTCATAAGGAAGAAATTAACAAAATATTATACACTGTAAAATAAATATTAATATTATAAATAGTATGTATATTACAAGATATAAATAAAAAATAATATAAACATTAGACAGCTAAACTAAAATATAAAACTAAGTAAGCAATGATAACATTACAAACGCGATAATTAAATACTTTCAAAATACATTAGAATACCTGTGTATCAAATTGGTAAGGGGTTCTATTAACTTTCTGCCAAGTCTAGGTTCTAGAGGTGTCAATGCTCCAAACTGAAAATACAATGTCATATTGCCTTCTAAGATGTACTTGGTATTTTTTTTATATTTAGAGGAATAGCTTTTTTAATTCTTATTTTATGAATAGATGAAATATGTATAATCGCGAAATATATGAAAAACATAATATAAATGATTCTACGGAATACGTTCTGAGATACCGTTTTATACTATCAATATCATTGCAAGAAATAAACATTTGTATCTACAAAGATTTTAAATATTGTTTAAAACAATGAATATTGTATAAAACCTTGAAATTAGATCAATTAATGGTTGAGTAAGTCGTCGACCCAGCTTTGGTTCGATCAGGATTATAGTTGAGAACTGAGTGTGAAAAACAAAATCAACATAACTTACAATAAAAAAAAAGATGTATATGTGTAAAATTTATAATTAATATTAAAAAAATAGTTATGGATATAAAGTTTTTTTTTATATGAAAGAAACGAAAAGAAATATTATTTATCTTTTAAAATTGTAGTACAACAGCAAACACTTACCAATTTGATAATTTTAATGAGCATCCAATTGTTTGTAGAAGTTGTCATCAATTTAAAAAAAACAGGCGCTAAACTCAGGTAATTCTTTGGATTTTTTCTGGCTAATTCACAAACTACATTTACTGCTGCACTTTGAACACCACTGTCTGGATCTTCAAGCTTTTCCTTTAATCTAGGGAAAGCAGGTCTCAGGGCCTCAGGGAACCGCAGAAATACTTTATACATCATCAAAACTGCCTTCTTGCGTAAGTATGGTTTTGTAGAAGTCAATAATGTCATTATGTCATGAACCAAATCACGTGCTAAATCTGGACTTATAAAGCAAGACAAACCGCTCAGTGCTAAACCAGCGTCATACTGATTTTGGCTATTTAAATCTTTACGAATCATATTTGTTGTTAGCATCAGTAGCTATAACAAAAAAGTATTAACAAATTACGAGATGATTATTTTCCTATAAATTTATATTTAATAATTTATATTTAATAATAATTTATATTTAATAATTTGTTAAGTAAGATTTTAAATATTGTGTAGTATAAATATACGCGTAAATACATATATATATATACAATTTTTCTTAATAATCTATTATACATCTTTTATTTGATGCATTTAACTTCGTATTTAAATTTGTAGTGAAAGCATGTAAACATATCCAATTAAAGTGTATATACAGAATGATCCTTAAGAATTCAAAATGAAAACTTTATATTAATCTTATGCCGGAAATAGCTTAGTTTCAAAAATATAGAATATCAAAGTTGAAAGAAAAAATTTATTTTTTCTAAAACTTTGAAAACTCAAGTTATTTTTCATTAAACATATAAAATTCGATTTTCGATAAAATAAGGCAAATGATTTTCAAAATTTTTGGAAAACATAAAATTTTGAAACATATTTATGATTCATCTTGTATATATCCTGTATATAACAAGTGTTGTACATGTTACAGTCCACATAGTGTTGGCATTGCCTTTTGTATAATGTCAGCATTGCCCAACCATATACATTTAACAAATTAACATTGCAAAGTCCACTTATATTGGATTGTGGACAATGTTGACACAGCTTGGGCAATGCTGACACTGTCCTCTTGTGGACTTTGTTCATAATGTGTATGTGTGTGTATATGTGTGTGTGTGTGTGTGTGTGTGTGTGTGTGTGTGTGTGTATGGGGGAGGAGAGAGAGAGAGAGAGAGAGAGAGAGAAAATATGTACCTGAAAAATGTATATAAAATATTCATGCAAGTGGCTTCTCAATAAATAAAAGTATATATAAGATATTCAGAATGAGTCATCAGTACATTTAATAAATTTGATAAGTATATTATCAACAATGGCTTTTACCTCTGTTTCTGCATGAAAACTTTGACTGGCAGCAAGATAACCAATTCGCTTGTGAGTGAACTTTGTCGACGACATTACTTCTATTATGTTAAAGCCAGCCCAACTGATGTCGTACCCCAACATTTGGAGCTGGAAATAGTAAGAATAAATTAAAATCATTATAATACTTGGGATAAATTGAACTGAATAAATTAACTCGTGATAAATTGACTATACAATTGCTGAAATTGCATCAAGTTGATTCTGTCAAAATTTACATATGTTAGAGACTTACATATGTCAACTTGGCCACGGCGTTGGCTTTGACTGCCACATTGTCTTGCCGCAACTCTTGCTTGATCTCCTCGATACATTGTGCAATGTACTTCGCCTGGTACAGAAAAGAGAAGTAAAGTATCCTAAGAACTGTTGAAAAAAACAGATAGAACGAGCAAGGAGGAAAATTAGGTTAGGTTCTGACTAAAGGATAAGACAGTGAGGAAATTGTGAACACACACGGGAATCACCTCGTTTTCTTTATTGTTCCTGATTCCGCGCACCAGATCCGTCAAATTCTTGTCAAACATCCGCTCAAAATTCCCCTTCACCTTACGGAGTGCCATGGTCGCATTAAAAAAAGATATTAAATGCTGTATGCGCTCGCACTACACCGCTCAAGGAACTTCCTTGCACATCGGTCGTACGTTTCGATTCAACCAGACGACACGTGGCCCTGATCATTACAGTTAACCGTAAATCTGTATAAATTCCAGTCCTATATTCACATTTTTTGACAGACAGGTGGACGAGTAAGAGAGGAAGAGAGAGCGAGATACCAGGGAATTATATCTAAATGAGAAATGTCAAGAGGGCAGATAAATATGAGTTATCTGTGTCTTCGTCCAATGGCTACATTTAGCAGAGAAAGAAGCTTTGCAACTATGTAAAATTCTTTAATATGATTGGTCTTGCTCTTAGTTCCTTTCTAGATCTAAATGTATAAACCAATCATATCAAAGAATTTTACAATAATTGTAAAGCTGTTCTCTCTTCTCTCTACTAAACGCAATCATTGGGTATTCATCTATTGGGTATTCGGTATTACAGATTCCTAGTACATAGATTGAAATCTTAATATTTATTTCTGTTTCTTCCATTATAATTCCTGCTGCAATTATTGATTGCAACTCGTTCTGGAATATAATTGTCACCTACTTATTCACCTACGCGAGATTCAAATAAATGAATAAATATAAAAACGTGTATTTTAAATTATATGTATGTACGCATGATTTTAATACATATATGTTCTTTTTAATTTTATACATATGTATTTATTATTTATTTACATATATTTTAAACATATATTTTTAAATGTATTTTAAAAGAATTAAGAATATTACAGGAAAAATATCAATCAATAATCAATTTAAGACCGATTCATAATCGATTCTTATTTTAAGACCGTCTTAAGTTTAAGTCGCTAATACGGCCCCCTGATTGATTCATAACATTTTAAGATTGTACTTAAGACGATTTTAAATATAAGATCCGACTATGAACTGGCTTAAGAAGTAATTCTAGCTTACTTTTGGTCAATTATTATTAATATCTTTTCAAGACGTTTATATTATTAAATTGCTTGATTTATCATAGTTCTTCTATTATAAAATAAAAAGAAGTAAAAATAATTATTTAGAAGAGGTAAAATATTAAACAGTAGCATCCTAGTAAACAAGAGACATTCTGAAACATTTTAGTAACGTTGCAGCAACGTTACTGAAATATTTCAAAATATTTCTAGTTTACTGGAATATATTAAGGGTCATTCATATCAGAGACGAAAAAATAAAGTGCAAAAAAAAAAAGAAAATCGATCATTACGGATTGTGCACAATGGAAGAAACAGAAATAAATATTAAAATTTCAATGTATTTTCTATGTATTAGAAATCTGTAATACCGAAATATATGGTTTCTGATAGATTGAAATCTTAATAATCGTTTATTTCTATTTTTAATATATATTTTCGGGTCCATTATGTCAAGATTTTTATATTGCACCATTATATATTGTACGGTAGAAAAACTATTATTTATAATATGTATACTCTGTGTGTGTGTGTGTGTGTGTGTGTGTGTGTGTGTGTGTGTGTGTGTGTGTGTGTGTGTGTGTTATCATATCAAAATTTAATTGTGTCGAGTGAAGATTTAATTGTATACATTTAAATTTTTTCAAAATTATGTTAAATTATTGATTCTTAAAATAAAAAGCTATTATCGATATAATAATATTAATGTAATTGTAATTCAAATGTGCCATAAAATATTGCATAATGATATAAAAAAATATTTTATCAGAGAATGCTGTATGTCTAAAGACATTCTTAGAACGTCGTTCTTAGACGTTTTTCAAATAAAGTGTACTATATGTTCTGAGAACGTATAATGTACATCTTTAAGATATAGACATCTTCTAGACATCTTTAGGACATACAGCATTCTTTTGAAAGTCTATGCTATATGTATGGGATAGATATTTTACAAATTGAGTTTAATGTAATATAACATCAATATATCTAATAACTTAGTTTTTAAAATTATGTGAAAAATGATGGACAATTTTTTACGAGATATATAAATTCAACCAATTAGATATGATTGTCGTGTCTCTCATATGACGCATGCGCATGTTCTGTGTTTCTTTCGGAGCCGTTTATTTCATGTTTAGAACATTAAACAGTAACTGTTCTTATCAGTTCTTATATAGATTTAAGCGCGTATTGCATGCTTCATTAAGCGGCAAACATATGTATGAAATACGTTTCGTCTCCACTGTATTACAGAGATGGTTTAGAAAGAGATGGCGAGCCGCTGATCAATTAATCGAAGTCTCCGATACAATCGATTTTTGCACTCACACGTATGTACATACATATGTGCACTCTCACGATCTCTTTTCTTTGTATTGACCCACCCACACTTAGAGATCTTCGGGTGTTCATCTCAGATTGCTCTCAACTTTCATAGCCCCGTCGATCGCCGATCGGAGCGAGCTGAGAGACAAAGGCTGAGCAGAGTCGAGGAAGGTATTCGGAGTGTTTGAAGTTTCTACGAATCGACGGATTGATTATGGAGCGACGCGTATCGCGCCTTCATTCGATGCGAAGCCATCGTGAGTGCGCAGCACTCTGAACAGTCCTGAAAAGAAAAAGTCAGACGTGCTGTTCAGCAGCAAGAGACTGCAAGAGACTCGAAAGAGATTGAGAACAGTGCACCGCGTCTACTGGGCGTCACTGTCATAGTAGCAACATCGGGTCGGGGGTGGCACGACGCATGAACGCGCCCCGCATCGAGAAGTTGAGAACCGCTCCGGTATTTGTATATTTAATTCCTTATCTCTCTCCCGGTACGCGCACGGAATTCGCGCGACGTAGGGAATGGAATGTCTCTCGCGGCGTCACACGTCGGTATCTTGTTTCGCATGGCTGCGCCCGGCTACGAGATCCGATCCCGCGGGACTCTCGTCATGAGATATATTAAATTGCCTCGTAGATTGCTCACCATGCCATGCGAAAGCGTTCGTCAACGTATTACGCGATGTTAATGCAACATATTGTAATAATGTCGTCTGTACTTTGTTTGCGTTATTGTTACTAGATGACGAAACTTCTGTTTTTGTCTTTTACATGTACGGGATCATCAGAACTTAATACTTATAATTATATCTGATAATCATATGTTTAAAATTACATTCTGCAAAGAATGCTTTGTTTATTTTGTTGTTGCACACTTTCTTTTTATTTTACAGAAAACTTGTCGCAGGTGAACATTTCATCTTCGACGGAATAATGACTTCGGATTACTTTACTTTACCAGTTAATATGGACAGAGTATGTAGGATCTGTCTTCAAGAAGGTACCAATTTGTCATCAATCTTCTCCTCTACACAAGAAGTGAACAATCTCACTGGTCTTTCTCAAAAAATACAAATTTGTGGCTCCATTGAGATAGATGAGCAGGATGGATTACCTTCCCTGATATGTAATGACTGCATTTACAAGGCCAGCGTCGCCCACGAGTTCAGACAACAGTGTCAATACTCTGACGCAAGATTACGCATGTACTACAATAAGCCTGTCAAATCTATTAAGTCTACTATGGTAAAAACATCAAGTTTTCTCAAGTTATATTTGCCTATGTATGAAAATACATAATAGTTTATGTGATTTTTCAGGATTTGCAGGATTCTTATACACAAACAGATCTACAAACAAGATTTGTACAGTCAAAAAAGTCAGACCACTTTCAAGAGGATTATTTTAAGGAAGACATGCAAGTAGTTACGAGTGCACAAGAGTACATTCAAACCACTGATTCATTTCCCAGAGTCAATCTAAATACCAATCAAATTCAAATACCAGATGAAAAGCTATTCATTTGTTCTATCGGATTTGAAGGAAGTAAAGAAGAGGTGAAAGATTCTTGCATATCAGAGAGTGAGGTTCATCAAATGACAATAGTACAGGAAGATGCACAGGGTACTAACATTATCAATTTACAAAACAAGGATGACGAAATTAAGGAAGCCGATCAGTATGTGGAAAAGAATATAGTTCAGGAGGAGCAATTCGTGACTGAAAGTTTATCCAATGATAATATAGAAGAGGAAAATGTCCCGCAAAAACGCACATCTACGAGAAAAACCAAATCTGCTAAAACATATAGCGATGATGAAGTTGTTGACAATTATTACGAGCCAAGTAGTGATAGCCAAGATTCAGTGGAGTCCAAGTTTAAGTGTAAGGTCTGTTCCAAACAATATGCAACACAGAAGGGTCTGAAAAAGCATGCTTTGGTCCACGAAAAGAAATATAAATGTGATATCTGTTTAAAAATGTTTTACAAGCAGGAAAACATGGAGAATCATCAGAAGATTCATGCATCGAAACCGCATGCGTGTCAGCTTTGTCATGCATCCTTCTCAAAGTCTCAGAGTCTCGTGAGGCACTTAAAGTCACATACAGAGAAAGTAAACGATATGATTAAGCAGATCAACACAAGCGAGCGAAAGGATAAAGAACCGAAGAAAGAATTTAAGAGTGAAGATGATACCGATGATGAGACTGGGCCTGCGAATGAAACGGACGAATTCGAGAACGCGCCAGAATTGTACAAGTGCGAGATTTGCAACCAGTACTGCTCATCCTTGAAGAATTTAAGAAGACATGCCCTGGTGCATGGCGACAAGAAGTACTCTTGTACTGTATGTAAGAAATGGTTCTTCAGGCCGGATACATTAAAGAAACATGCAGAGAAGCATGGACATGGGTTGTTGGATAATTTGATGGATGATAATAAGCTATACGATTCGGATGATGACGATATGCCAAGCAACAACACGATGGATCCTCCACCGGAGGGCGAAAACGTCAAGAAAGAGGAGAGCGACGAGGAAGGAACCGGAGAATATAAATGCCAACATTGTGACAAGGTCATGGCCACCAAGAAAGGTCTGCGACGGCATGTATCGATGCATAAGCCTAAGGCCGAGCCAGTTACTTGCGAGATTTGTAGGAAAGTCTGTGCAAGTCAGGCTCGTCTCGTTCTCCATCAGAAAACGCATAAGCCGAAAGAGAAGGTACCGCGCGAGTATCTGTGTCATATCTGTAGTAAGGTATATCCAAGCAATTCGTCCCTCACTTACCACATGCGAACTCACACCGGCATTAAGCCACATGTGTGCAAGACATGTAACAGTGGTTTCACGACCACGACAAGCCTGGCGAATCATATTCGTATTCACACAGGCGACAAGCCGTTTGTGTGTCACGTATGTAGCGCCGCATTTGCTGTCAGCTCGGCTTTTCGCAGACATTTAACCCGACATACTGGTGAAGCAAATTATCTATGTAAAACCTGCGGTAAAGCTTTCAAGAGGCTTAGCACGTTAAAAGAGCATACGTACACTCATTCTGGTGAGAAACCGTACGTATGCAAGACGTGCGGCGCCGCGTACAGTCACAGCGGTAGTCTCTTTGCACACCAGAAGCGTTGTCGCGCCCAATATGGCGAGATGATTGTTGATGATCACAATCATCATCACATACCACATACAATCACTCATATCCACGTAAATATGAATAACGTCAATAACGGACAAGCAGTGCGACCAGTCGCTATGATAGGTCAAATGTTTTAAGAACAAGTGGTATCATAGATTACAAGCGTTATCTGCGATGAGTGTTGTGTATAAGTTGTGCAGCTGTAAATCGTATATACAAAATACGTGTAACATAAGCTGCACGTCCTCTATAAATGTACATACAACTCATTTTTCATAATGAAAAATGTTCCTTGAATATACTCGATGCGCGCGCTCGCGCGCTCGAAGACTAATTCTTTACTTTTAAAAACACGTAAATAAATATCTGTGGTGTAATAAAATAAAACGTACTCATGTTTATACGAGAGTAAAAGTTTTCAAAATGGAATAAGTACTATTATTAAAATTGCGAACTATTTTTTTATTATTTGATATCATAGGCTTGAATATTTGTGGATTTTACATGTTTCAATATTGTATATATTTATATACATGTATATATATATTTTTGTATGTTTCGTATAATCCAGATCTTGTTATACCACATATTACATGATAGTTGTTTGCATTGTTATATTTTAGAAGGGAATGATTTTTTTCGTTGCTGAGTTTTATTTTTTTCTTTTATCAGTAGAATTATTTATCTGATTATTTGAATCTAAGAATTATTTATGTAGAATTATTCATATAGAATTATTTATCTGATTATCTGAAAATTGATTTGAGAAATTAAATCAATAAATGAGTGAAGATAAGAGAGAATTCGAAGTCGATTTATTCGCAATCTTAATAAAAAGAATATAGAAGCAATAGTATCTACAGACTCGTAAACGTGATTATTAATTATTTTTGTGTACATCTTATTTTTAGAGTACATCTTAAACATTTTGATAATTTATATACAAAAATAGCGCTAGAAATGTAATATCAGGTATACAATTTCTGGACTGTGACTATCGTGTAAATGATAACCGAATGAAAGATGTCAATACAATCTACTCATTTAATAAACTTAATTGGTATATATTTCATCACCAAAATAATTCATAATTAAATGAATGATAATCATATTCATGCTATGTGTGTACACATTTACAAAAATTACTTAGATTATATAAAATACGATTGAAATGATTATACTGTTTATAATGCGTATAAACGTTATCATGCAAAGAATTCTGCGATCATATTTTTTAAATTCATTAAAAATGAAAATCTTAATGTCACATATGCTAGATAGATGATATATAGATACTGAGATATAATCTTTTAACTAAAAATACTGTATTTGAAAGTAATAAGAATCAGAATATATGATTTCATTTAATCGTTGATTATAGTTAAAAAATATTTCTTAAATCATATTTAAAGCATTAGAATTTAAATTTATTTAAATTTTTAATTAAAACGTACGAAAATAACAGTAATTAATAATAATCATTTTAAAAACGGAGCAAAAATAGTAAGGAATGTACAAATATACATATACATAATATTAGTTATATATGTAATAAGTTATAGACGAGACTGATCATCATTCATTTAAATATTTAATGGTATAAAGTTTGTAAATCTTATTCTTCTAAGTGCTGAAATGAAGGTAAAGTTTATATTGTTCTAAAATCTTGACTAATATTATTCATTAGTTTTATTATATTTTTTGTACTGCTAATAGAAGTATTAGCTTTTCAATCTATAAATCTCGTTGCGACATAAATTTCTCCATCAATATATGATTATCAATATACAATTAAATGAGTTTTTTATCAATCAAAATATGCGTATATAAAATATACGTATACAAAATATATTTACAGAGTTGTTTTATTTCCCACAGCGCCTGCATAATTTAGCATGTCAGTTATTTATTATAAAAAAAGTATTAATTAGTAGTATTATTAGTATTAATAAAAGTATTAATAAAATTATATATGATTCTAAATTATTTTCATTATATAAACAGAGTAACATTCAAAGAAGCTAAAAATGAAATTAATTAATAATAAACGTTTAATTAGACGGTAGATATTTCATACTTAATTTACAAAATTAGAATTGAACATATACACGCTACAGATTAAAAAATAGGATAGATTTCATTTCTACTATATTTTACATGTAATATATGAGATAATTTTTAGTATAATTTGTATAATACAACGGATATTAAAAATTTAGTGAACACTATTTTTTTTATCTGAAACAATAAATAATGCCAATATGAGCCAACACAGGATGTTTGAATGTAATGTATTTAAACGCAATTTATTAAGAAAATGAATTTCAACCTTCAGGTCCTCATCAATACAATTAATCACATGATTAATTATACTTTATTCAAAAAAATGCTTCATTACATGAGAGAGAGATAATGATCAAACTATTAGATGTTGAATTCATTCACTTATCGAATTTTTATTATCAAATTATCCGATTTGATGAAGTCAAAGAGTTGTGCGAACCAAGTGTAACGCTATTATTATTTCTTTTTACATCTCTACTTTATAGAATATTTATAATTTTATGTAAAGAAGCATTATATGCAAAAAATGTTATTCATTAATAAGCCATATAAACTTTTTAGAAAAATAAGATGTTATATGATGAGAGAAGTAAATTAAAAAATAATTATAATATTTTATCATGCTTATATATATTTTTAATATTTTATCATCTATACTTATATCTTATTATATATATTTATATAAAAATACATTCTTTAATTTCATTCTAGCACATATTAATAGGAGTTTTCCATTAGCGTATTTACAATCTTATTTTATGTCATTACATATATTTTATATATTATAAATATGCTAATGAAAAACCATAGAATATAAATGGAGGATGAAATCTTCCAGTTTCTATTTATTATATTTTTATAGTTTATTTAAAAACATTATAATAATTCAAATATAATGATGTAAATATAATGATGTAATGAGGAAAAGCCAGTGTTCATAAGGAAACAAATTTTGAATTAATCAATATTATTAAGAAATGAATATCCTTTGATTTTGATTTTTAAGAATATTAAAAAGAGATTACTATTTAAATTAAAGCAACTTAATAAATCTGATCTTATTATATAATTTGAATAAAAATATACAAAATAAGTCCAATAATAAGGTGACTTATTTCAATATTCCCTATATATCATCCATATCTGATAAATTTAAAAAGATTCTTCAAGAATAATCGCTTCATTTTTATACTGGAATTGATTAAGTTTTATCAAAGATCAGAAAGATAAATTAACAGCTTATAATCGCACTGTGATATATAAGATCAATTGTCAGAATTTTGTAATTTTATACGTAGACCAAACGAAACGGTTATTAAAAACGAGAATAATGCTCGTATTCATAGTCAGGTCTTATATTTAAGGCTTCCTTAAATTTATCTTCAGATACTCTACGAATTATTTCATTGGCTACTGAGCATCTAAATTTAAAGAAGTTTTAAGTACAAGGTCTGACTATGAATACGGGCATAAGTGAATATCATAATCACATAAATAGAAATACCACATCGCAGTCTGTCACAGAACATAGAATTGAGTACAACCATGAATTTGATTGGAGCAAAGTTTTAATTTTGGATGAGAAAAGGAGTTACAATAAGAGATTAATTTCTGAGTCAATTTTGATCAAAAAACAGAAAAATGGATTAAATTTAAAAAATGATACGGAATTATTGAACTCTCTATATTATGATTTAGTTGTGGAAGATTGACGTTTCTATGTTTTAAAGTCTTGATTTTAACTTCGATGGATATTCTTATTTTTGTATATATTTATTTTTATTTTGATATCGTCGACTCACTTCGATCTAAACTCTCACACAATACAAATATCTCTCTATAATGTCACAATGTAACAGACCATCGTTAATCTGATTCCAAAGTAAGTTTTTAGTGATTTTGATTAATTATAATTTGACTGTATTAATTAATTTTGATGTTCTATTTTAATGATAATTTCTAAAACATGCAGTTTGTTTATTTAGCAAAATATAATAGACGACATTGAAGATTTTAAGTAGTGACAATAAATTAACGATGATTTGGTGATTTGGCGCTTACATATGTATAATTTTTGATTCTACTAACCATTTTATACACTGAGGATGACCCAATACCAGGTTGAAATCTGTATTCTAATTTTAATTTAATATATATATTGTTACACACGAACAACTAGTAGTGGCTCACATTGGCTTTTCCTCATTACATCACTATATTTACATTGAGTTTACTTGAAGAGCCTTATATTATATTAATTTAATTTGTTATAATTCATCGTAATTAAAATAATTCATCGTAATTAAAATAACGCTTTTATTATAAATAAATAATATTCAATCATCTTCATCCTTTTTACGTCTTTTCTTAGATAATATTCGATAACGTCGCCAAATGGAATGTCTTGTTCTCTGAAGAACTTTAGCCAAATCAGCATATTTACGTTTTACTTCAAGAGATGGATTATTTTCTAAATGATCTATTATCATTTCATCTTCTTCAGGTTTAAACCTAATCATTTTTATTTATATTTCATTACTATTGTTATAAATTATACTTAACATTAAAGTTATATTTCAAAATTATATAAAAATATATATAAGATCAAAATCATGTACAAAATCATGTGCCGTGCATTAATGACATCCTTTTTTAGTGTGGATTATAGTGTAAAAATCAAGCAACTTCAAGCTTCTAGGTTTTTTTGATGCTGCCATTAGCCTAGTGAGTTTGCTCGATTGGATGAGATTGCTGTGATTCTTACATTGATCTACATTTAAAAAAAGACAGCATTTATGTGGACGGCACTGGGATCTATTCTTGAAAAATATCGCATACTAATAATGAGAAAAAATGTGGAAAAACAAATATATTCGTTGGATGGAAGATAAAGATGAAAATGTGAAAGGAAAACATTGTAATAAAATAAATAATATAAGGAACATATCGCGGCAAATGGCATCGACAAAAAACTTCATCAAGCAGAAATCTTTATAATATTATAATAACTTTATAAAAATTCTATATCATATGTTATATATTATATTCGTATGTGATATATTCAAGAATATAGATATATATTTACATATAAATACATTTTACTATATATTACCTTCGTTGAAGGTTATTCTCATATAAATTTTTAAATCTATGGTAGACACTATATAAAGTTCTCTCTGGTAAACCATTGGCTAAAAATTGTACAAATTTCCGTCTTTCTTTAATATTACGCATGTATGTCAAATTGCCAACTCTTAATTGTAAAAACGGTTTACTTTTATTTACATCCCAATTGTGTATCTGTTTCAAAATCAACATTGTACAAACTTCTGCATTAGATATATATTTTTTAATTTTAAAATTTTTTAATTTTATTTTAAAATATTTCTAAGAATTAGATAATAGGCAGATTTCTTGCATACTAACCTTGCAAAATGTTTTCCAATTATTAGCAATAATATTGTCCTCTTCAAAAGAATATGAGCCTTTCTTAATTGGTATTATTTTTTCAAATTCTTCTATTTCCTTTCGCGTCGGCATATGAGACCCAGCTCGTGTTTCAATCGTATGTTGTGGTGGTATCGTGTGTCTTAATTGTACGGTTAAATTTTTCAATTTCTGCAATGAAAAGTAGTTATACAAAAATATATATATATATATAATATATATATATATATATATATATATATATATATATATATATATATATACATTTTATTTAAAACATTTTTGTCAAATTAAAAGATTATATTACGAATATTTCTGTTTGGCAAGGACTCTCTGCTAATGCCATTTGCCGCGCTAGATATGTTACTTCACTGCAATATTCTTCTATACCTTCAGATTTATTCTTTACCCTATGAATATATTTGCTCTTCCAAAATTTCTTCGAATCGTGATTTTTTTCCTGTAATGTCTTCATCCTATTTCCAATATCTTCATCTATGATAGAAAAGAATATAATATAATATTTTTACATAACATTCTTATACATAATATTCTTATACATAATATTCTTTCACTATACCTTCATCTTTACATTCAATTGTATCTTCATTCTTCAACTCTTTCTTTAAATCGCTATCTTCATTCTGTGATATTTCTATTCCATTCTCGATATTTTTACTTTTGCATTTAACTTTCTCAACATTTATATTCTCTGATTTTTTCATTAAATTATTATCATTATTCTGTGACATTTCTATCCGATTCCGGATATCTTTATTCTTAAATCTCTTAAGTTTAACTTTATAGGCATTTTTATTCTTGAATTTTTCCATTGAATTATTATCTTGTAGCATTTCTATGTTACTTCCAATATCTTTATTTTCGCACTTAATTCGAGCATTTTCATTCTCTGATTTTTCCATCGAATCGCTATCTTCATCCCATGAGATTTTTTTCTTATTCAGAATATTGTCACCTTTGTATTTAACTTCATGGGTATCTTCATTCTCCGATACTTTCATTGAATTGCTATCTTTCTTTGGGGCTTTTTTTTCATTCTGGATATCTTTGCCTTTGTGTTTAACTTTATGAACCAAGTGTGTTTCTTCAACGCAATACTCTTTTTTCGTATCTTCATTTTTAGAACTAGCTTCATCAGTATATTTATTTTTCTTGTTATTTTTATTCTGCGATACTTTTATTCTTTTTCCAATATCTTCATTCTCTGAAACATACTTCAAATCGCTATTTTTATTCTGTGATGTGTTTATCTTACTTTTAATATCTTTATTTTTGCCTTTAACTTTATGAGGATATTTATTTTCTGATTCTTCCATTGAATCACTATCATTTTGTGATATTTTTATACTCCACATATCTTTATCTTTGCATTTAATTTGCTGGGTATCTTTGTCTAATTCTTTCACTGAATCGCTATCTGAATTTTGTGATATTTTTATCTTCTTCCTAATGTGTTTATTTCTATATTTAACTTTATGGGTGTCTTCATTTTCTAATTTTTCCATTGAATCATTATTTTCATCTTGAGACGTCTTTCTCTTCTCAATATTTTTATCCCTATATTTAACTTTATATATATCTTCATTTTCTGATATATCTTCATTTTCTTTCGTTAAATCACTATCTTCACTTTGTGACATTCTTGTCCTTTTCCTTATATCTCTATATTTAACTTTATGGGTATCTTTATTTTTAATTTTTTTCTTCAAATCACTATTTTCATCTTGTGATGTTTCTATCTTAATTTTGATATTTTTGTCAGGAGATTCTTTTTTATTATGGACATCATTATCCTCATATCCCATTCTGATATTACAAGTAATGCTATCTACTAAAACATAATCCAGTTTTATTAACAACTTCAAAGATTACATTATTATTGTAGATATAAATATCAACTTTGTTTAACTCAACTATATATAAGATAATATGTTTTACAAACTTATTTTCTAAAATCAATAATCATGTATATATATATATAAAGTTTTATATTATTCAATAAGGTTAAAAAAGATAAGCATTATAAAAACAATCAAAAAAATTCAGACTCTATTTGAATCTATTAAATTGTTTTATACCAAATCATAACATTAGGACAAAGTAACTCAGTTTTTGAGCAGATATCATAATTTTACGCGGGATACTCAAGTCATTTCATAGATTTTCATAAACATAAGCGAATATTTAATAGTCTTTATATAGATTTCAATAGTACAGGTAAGTACTAGCTCTTAAAAATTAAATATCCTTCTTTATTTGTAATTGCTTGTTAAATAATAGACATATTGGTAACATTACCTGGTTCAGATATACTTCGTAGACAATAAATCTTGCAATCTTAAAAAAAAATATGTAATAAATATGCTTTTAATATAATATGTAATATAAATAACTTTTAAAATTATTTTTCTCACGTGGTGAATACTAGGTTACAATAGGTAATAAAACGCCAATTCCATTTGCACTATGCTACACTTGTCAGTACTTGTATGGAGTAAAGGCTACTGTGTATGAAATTATTTAATGATAAAAAACCTAAGATAAACGTCTCGATTGGTAGAAAGTCTAATATATTGATATTATTTTACTTCTAGAGGAATTGTTATTTTATGTTATCGATCAAAATATATTTTATTATACATTTGCACTTTAGATACTTTCATGTGTAGCGATTTTAAGCATTTAACAAAAAAAAATTTATTCGAGTCGCATGAGACGCATGCTCCAACATGTTGTAATTGTGCTTCTACCATAGCTCTTACTCATTCCAACGCGCTTGATAGAGTGAATAGGAGCTGTTGGAGCATGTTGGAGCTTATGATGCGAACAAACCTATTGACTCGTTGATTGAAGTATCAATCATGAAACTTTTTTTCTTGAAGATGAAAAGTAAAAAATGAAAAATTTCTCTATTAACTTCAATAGTTATAATTTTCACTTTTCACTTTCCATTCTAGGCTACGTTCCAAAACTTCCTCTCCAAGGAAAATTTTACTGTATGAAATATACAATACACGTAACGTATACTATAGCGTATAGAATGAAAGCTTCCTTGAAGAGGAGTTTTGGAATGTAACTCTAGAGATAAAATTTCATGATTGATACTCTGGACGTAGATACGCTTGCCACTTGGTAAAATGCGACGCGAGAACCAATGAACATGTTAGGAGCTGTAAGTTTATTGGCTACATGTCACATTTTTCCGCGTCTAGTATGCGGGAGCTATAATTACTTACTCCAATAAGCGCGTGAGTGATTAGCAGTGATTAGGAGTTATAGTAGAAGCATTGGCGCATACGACGCGAACAAATCTCTAAAATTTTTCTTTTAGACCCAGTTTCACAATTCACGCTTAATTTAACCGAAGTTTAAATTATTTCTCATCTTTTTCTAATTCTAAAATTGAAAAAAGATAATAATGAATAAATTGGTTAAGAATTAGCTTGCAGTGTGAAACTGATTTAAATCTGTTTTTTTTATTTCTACACTCTCTGAACTGGAAATGTATATTTGTTTCACTTCAACTTATTGCACCGTGTATGTACATTAGTTTAGAGAGTGCAAGAATAAAAAACAGTCTTTTAATAACCAAGTTTTTTTCCTTTTCCTTTATCTTTTTAAAAACGTGCAATTGCAAAGAACAATCAGCAACAGTCAGTTGCAAGGCATTTGTAATCATTTATAACGTTGGTGTGTAAAGATCGATTCATTCTTTTAGATGCAACACATCTAAATATCAAATGCATAAAAGTGTATATGTAAAAAAAAGATATCTTTAAGGTAATATTAGAGATAAGATGTAAATTACAAAGAACATTGCTTTCAATTGTAACATAATGTTTTCAGATAATGAAATAATCTCTCATAAAAATACAATAAACAAAACACAACAGTCTATCCTGGATAATATTAAGAGCAAGGCTTATCCAACAATTAATGAAAAACAGTACAATATGGCTTCAGCATCCAGTACAAGCGCACGTAGCTTGTTTATTGAGTCGAAGATGAGATTGGCAGATAGAGTGCAAGTTAATGTCAACAATATTGCTTCACTTGCCAGACAGATACAACGAGGTTCCAGAAGCAATGAAGTAATATTTTATTTTTTTAATTAGCTTTTAGAAAAATTGATTGATATTGTTATGATTCTGTCTAAATATCTTGTTGTCTTAATAGATTTTGACACATGCAGCAAGGAATTTTGCACAACAGGAGCATGGATTAGAAATGATAGAATCCAATTTGAAGAAACTTGCACTCATTGCTACTCATTTGGAATATCAAATGGATGCGATTGATAAAAGTTCGGCAATGTTAGAAGAAGTCACTGAGCAAGTACGATCTATGCAACGATAATGTAGGATATACATATATTTTATATTGTACATAAGAGTTTTATGCAATGAATATCTGCAGGATACATATATTTATATAAACAATATTTATACAAATGTTGTATTGCAGGATTGATTATTAATTTTAAGAACATACATTTTTCTAAATTTGTGATATAATTTGAAAATTATTTATGTAACATTGTTTTCTCTTATTTTTTTTTGTTATCAAGTATATAAATTTTTTGCTATCAAATACATGAAGACTAGAAAATATGAATGAAATTTAATTTCTGTGATTTGTAGATTAAGAAAGAATATGTGTTGCATTTATTATTCGAAATATTAATTTATATATATATAAATAAAAATATGACTTATTCTGTATGGAAGGAATATGAAGTTAAAATAATATTTTTTTAAAGATTATACTTCAGTATTTGTTTTTTCTTAAATGCTTGAATTTGTTCAAGTATAATGTTAAACATTATTTATATAAATATTTAAATAGGGAAATAATGATGTAAATATTTAAATATAAGAAAGGAAACAAGGAGTAGAAATTAAAGAACATAATATATCAGTTTCTTTGATATTTATTCCAGACAATTAGTCTTAAAATTAAAAATAATTATAAACATTATGATATATCGACAAACTCATACGTAAACGCACTTAAGAGTTTCTAAAATGTGTACACAAAATCTGTTTCTTGTTTTCAAATTGAAGATAATACATTGTATTGTAATTAAAATATTTTTGAAAATAGAGTTAAAGTTTAGATCTGGCCATTTTAGAAATCGTTTTATATCATATTTAAAAAATTGATGTAACGTCAGATTCATCAAGGATAAAGAATATCATAATGACCAGGACGATATAATAAGTGCACAGCTGGTATAGCACCTTCAGGAAAGTCATGGGCAGTTACTTCAGTTCCTGCACCTCTGTCCATGTAACGAACTCTAACACCAGTTCCTAGGGCACTACTCATTGCTATAATGTGAATATGGTCAGATTCCTTATACATTGGTTCGACCTCCTAGCAAAAAAAAAATATAATAAATACATTAGAATAAATATAAAAAATTCAACACTAAAAAAAATAGAATAGTGACCATGGTATAAATATAAAAAACAGATACTAGAATAAATATCAATATAAAGATGGAATGTTAATATCAGATACGAACCTGATGGCAAAATTCCGAAATAGTACGTTCCCCCTCAATAAAATGTTGGTAAAAATCAGCATCACGCTGTAACTGACCAGATGTAATTAATCTAAGATACACAACAACATAATCAGAATAACCTTGTTCATTGAACAATTTATGTAATTCCATATGACTGGATTCTGTGTCACCACCTACTTTGTCAATAACTTCCATAAACTGTAACAAAAATTCATGAAAACAATTCATTTCCTCATAATAAATTCTGCTGTGCCATCATACTAGCTAATACAAACATCATATACACACATTTATATATACTGTGCAGACTATGAAAATCTTGTATATTATATAATAATATATATATTTTCGAAAAATATAACAATTTCATAATTTATGTTTAAAAGTTAATACATGTAAATAAAATGATTTAAAATTAAAAGAGTAGAGTCTTACCGTATCATGAAAGTCTTCAACTGTAAATTGGGGAAAACCTAAAGCTACAAGGCTATCCTTGCTTTTTAAAGCTAAATCACGAAACTTATCGTACTCATCTTTGTTCCCAATTAATTTCTCCAAATAAGCATAACTAAATGCTCTAAAGAAACAATTGCCATCTGGTCTAGTTCTCCTAATGTAAGAATATTTTTGAGCCAAGGCTTTTGCCTTCGAAAGATATACATCATCTTCCGCATATTCTTGTTCTAAGCTTTTCAGTGGTTCCTTTTCGCCAACTAATGCTATAGATTCCGAAATCTGAAATGTAGAAGATAGATATTAAAAAATAAAAATCTTATGGAAGTTTTAGTATTCATTCAAAAGAAAACATTCTACAATTTATCAAATTATTATTTACGAAGTGATACTATTAAAAACAATAAAATATAATTGCTTGAATATAGTTATTTTATCAAGTAATAAATTCTAATTAATAAAATAATCTTTATTTCACATTAAGCTCTCACAAAATAAAAAAAAATACTTCTATAAGGCTAATTTGAATATATAATAAATTTTATTTCCAATCAAATGAATTAAATAGAACTAATACGTCTTCAAAGATACATTTTAAACATAACATAAAGGGTATATTAACCTCCTTCTCGATACGTCTCTGTTGTTGAAGTATCAACTCGTCCTGATTGACATCTGTAATAAAGATTAGGATAATAAATTACCCGGCTTGATTTCTCAATAATAAATTACGTTAAGAAACCTGTGTTTTCTACGGGTTGTTCCTTAAGCGAGTTATTTTCCATATCTCAGAAGACTGCTAAATTTCACAACGACTGTCAAATTATCAATCGTAAACAAAAGCTCGATGTTTTCATGTGAAGTTGAAAAGGTGTTTGCCAGTGTTTGCTGCTATGCTTCACGCTCTTGTGTTGGCAGCATTATCGAACAGATTCAATCTAGGTAGTTTACGTGACGAGTTAATACAGATGGTAATGGCACAATCGATTGGCTGGTGGCTGTACAATCGATTCGCCGCGGTATTCTTTGAATTCATCTCAAATTTACGTATACAATTTAATTATGCTAATTACTGCCGATGAAATGATATTAAAAAATGGCAATTTGAAAAAAAATTAGGTTACTTTTGTAATTAAACACCTTAATTCAAATAAAATTTTTGTTACATTATTGCTAATTGGATATTTAGAGTTTTCTGATTAATTTG